>JAESFL010000096.1_pt1 | contig 92016 bp, 91 predicted proteins | sample 9269401 | NCBI WGS metagenome assembly JAESFL01 (sample SAMN14506025, study PRJNA617098) | algae metagenome | isolation source: Gloeocapsa sp. UFS-A4-WI-NPMV-4B04 and co-occurring heterotrophs from desert... | place: USA: Utah | collected 2006-10-01 | reverse complement strand
ACCGTCCACAACCTGCTCAAGCTCGCTCAGGCGACAGGACGGTGAAGCGAGGGGGCGCCCCGCTCCTCTTGAGGCACCTACATCCTACCCCTTGCGGGATCTCGTTACCCGGACGGGCTCCTAGAGCTGTTTCCACTTGCGTGGAATCAGCTCTTGTCTTTCGTTCGACGCGTTTTCTTCACGTGAGCCGGCGCCACCTCACGAGATCAACGCTCTAGCGCACTCCCGCGAGGAACAGGGCGACGCCGGCTGCCGAGCAGGCCGCGAGCGTCGGGATGACGCCAGCTTTGAACCGGAACATCGCAACGATGGCGGCCAACGAGAGCAGGGCGGCAGCCGGGTCGATGCTCGTCAGATTCGGGACCTCGAAGGACAGCCCGAAGGCCTCAACCCTCGGGATGTCCCGGAAGAGGGTATGGACCGCAAACCAGATCGCGAGATTGAGGATCACCCCCACGACCGCCGCCGTGATCGCAGAGAGCGCTCCGTGGAGTGCCCTGTTGCCGCGAAGCACCTCGACGAAAGGTGCGCCGAGGAAAATGAACAGAAAACAGGGCACGAACGTCACCCAGGTGGTGAGCAGCCCACCCAACACGCCCGCGACCAGCGGGGACAGGGTGCCCGGGTCACGATAGGCGCCGAGAAAGCCCACGAATTGAAGGACCATGATGAGCGGACCCGGGGTCGTCTCCGCGAGGCCAAGGCCATCGAGCATCTCGGAAGGGCTGAGCCAGCCGTAATTCTGCACGGCTTCCTGCGCGACATAGGCAAGCACCGCGTAGGCCCCGCCGAACGTCACGACCGCCATGGTCGAGAAGAACGTGGCGATCTGGCTGAAGACATGACCCTGCCCCAGGGCGAGCAGGAGTGCTGTCACGGGCAAAAGCCACAGTGCCAGGCAGACGGCCGAAACGCGCAGAGCTCCGCCGAATGTCGGCCGAGCATGGGTTGGGAGGCTCTCTCCAAGGCGGCTTTCCGCATCCGCCACGCCAACGACGCCAGCGCTGCCATGTCCGTTTCCGACTTTGAAGGCCGGCACGCCCGCGCGGGCGCCGACAAATCCGATCAGAGCTGCCGTAAAGACGATCACCGGGAAGGGGATCGAAAGGAAATAGATCGCGACGAACGCAGCCACGGCGAGCGCCACCATGGGCCCGTTCCTGAGCGCCTTCCGTCCGACCCGCTCGACGGCCTGAAGCACGACCGCCAGAACAGCAGCTTTCAGCCCGAAGAAAAGCGCAGCCACGAGGCCGACTTTGCCATAGAGCGCGTAGACGACGCTCAGCACCATGATCGAGACGGCACCGGGCAGGACGAACAGGACGCCCGCCATGATGCCACCCGCCGTTCGATGCATGAGCCAGCCGATATAGGTGGCGAGCTGCTGGGCTTCGGGCCCGGGCAAGAGCATGCAGTAGTTCAGCGCATGGAGGAAGCGCTGCTCCCCGATCCAGCGCCGCTCCTCGACGAGGATGCGATGCATGACCGCAATCTGCCCGGCAGGGCCCCCGAAAGACAGCATGGCAACCCGCAGCCAGACGCGGAAGGCTTCGCCAAAGCTCACACCGTGCGGATAGGCGGCGGGTGGGGTGTCCGCGCGCATAATGGACCCGTCTCCCGTCATGATCGCCCGCCGGGCCTGTGTGAGGGCCAGTTGTGGGTTTCGTCGGTGGCGTCCCGGCACCAGCGATAGAATGCATCATAGAGGGTCATTCCGGCCTCCACCTGCGCGAGATCGTCCGAGTACATTCGCGACAGGCCGAGAGAAGCAGCAAGCAATCCGGGAGCTTCCGGGGCCAGGTCGAGGCGAGCCGTGTCGGCTCCCCGCACGATCGTCGCAAGCCGCAGCAGGGGCTCGGTCGCGAGGCCGAACTCCTCTACCATGGTGTCGAACGTGCAACGTTCTGCGCGATGGCTCCAGAACACACCGTCTCCCTCGACATCGAAGGGGGTTACTCCGAAGCGCTCCGCAACGCCGAACACCTCCGGGGGATCGACGAAGAGGAAAACGGCGCCCGGGTCAATGAAGCGACGGATGAGCCAGGGACAAGCCACGCGATCCACCTTCGGCCGCCTCCTCGTCACCCACAAGGTACGGCCCCTTGCGTCGCGGGGCGGGATCCTGGCGGCCGGGACCATCGGGAGACCCGCCTGCGCCCAGCCAAGGGCCCCTTCGTCCAGGGAATCGGCAGCAATGCCGTGATGGCGCAGCCAGGCCGCAACGCCCTGGCTCAGCTTCAGACCCTTCTGACAGATCACGACGGCAGAGCGGCCCTCGAATTCCGAAGCCCAATCCGACACGGTGCTGAAAGTTCGGCGAACGGCGCCAGGGATGAGGCGCGGGTCTGCGGCAAAATCCTCCTCGACCTGCACGTCGATGAGAGCCGGACAATCCGGACGACCGATCAGGCGAGACAGCTTTTCGGGAGAGATGGAGTTGAATGACGACATGATGCGCCCCTGCATGACACTAGGACGCGATGCTTGGGCATGTCGCCTCGTGGGGAGACCGCAATCCCCATAGCTGAAAAAATGGCCGGGGCCGGCGATCGTGTCAATCCCGATGGGGAACTTCGCCGGGCCGCTGAGGACCTGAGCTTAGTGGCACCCGATGCCCCTGGTCGCCGATCGACCCGAGAGGCGACCGAAAAGCTCTCTGCAGGCCTCGGAATACCCTATGCAAACCCCGGCGAGCGTCGGGGCCTACGACGCAAGTCTTGTGCGGCGCCTCTTTCTTCCCAAACCGGAAATGGTTAGAACCCCACCCTCATCCCGGTGGCCTAGCGATGCTCCGCTCCCTCCTCGCCCTCGCAGGCTTCCTTGTTCCCGCTCTGATGGTGGGCGTGGCCGAAGCCCAATCGCTCGGCGGCCCGGGCTCGTTTCCGCTCCACGAGGAGCACGGCTCCGCAACCCTGATCGAGAGAACCGGCGTCGGGACCGAACAGGCCCGAATGGTCGGCGAGTTCACGCCGGGCGACATCGAGGAGATGTGCAAGCGCGTGGGTTGGAAGTTCTATTCGCCCTCGTTCCCGTTCCACAAAACCCAGCAGGACCGGAACATCGTCGGCATCTGCCGAGAGAAGGAAGAGGCCAAGCCCGTCGAGCAGCGCCGCTACGTCGTCACCGCCAATTGCAACGATGGCGTCCTGCGCAATCCGCTGGGCTACGTCCTGCGCCGCGATGCCGGAACCTGGCAGACCGAATCGGGCCGTCCGGTCACCTCCGAGTTCTCGCCGGCCTATGCGCAGATCGTCTCGCGCCAGTACGAGATGCTGTGCTCCGCAAGACCCCGCACGGTCGACCTGCCCCCGGCTCTCTCGTCCTGGCAAGCCCGTCCCTAGAGCGTTTTCGAGCCAAACGGATCCACGTCTCGCAAGATCACTGCCCCACAGGCACAGTCCGCCTCTGGGTGGGAATGCGGGCTCGGTCGGGGTATGAGGCATTCAGTCAATCTGGCGGCCTCCGATGATTCCCGTGACGCATTCCATCGCCCTCGACGAGGCGGAGCTCCAGGAGAGCTTCATTCGCGGCTCGGGTCCGGGCGGCCAGAACGTCAACAAGGTCGCAACTGCCGTTCAACTGCGCTTCAACGTGCGCAACTCGCCCTCTCTTCCCGAGGGCGTGCGCGCTCGGCTGATGAGGCTTGCCGGCAAACGCCTCACGGGAGAGGGCGTGCTCGTCATCACGGCGCAGCGCCACCGCACGCAGGAACGCAATCGCGACGATGCGCTGCAGCGGCTCATCGAGCTGATACGCCAGGCCACCGAGGTCCCGAAGCCCCGCCGCGCCACGAAACCCACTTTCGGCTCCAAGCAGCGCCGGCTCGATTCCAAGACGAAGCGCGGCGACATCAAGCGCACTCGCGGTGTCAAGCCGACCGTCGATTGAAGTTAGAGCATCGATCCGATCGGGGCGGGCCCGGCTCGCGTGAAGAAAACCCGTCTCACCGCGGACGAGAGCCGACTCCACGCCAGTGGAAACAGCCCTAGAGGCCGGCAGGCGGGTAGGCGTGGCGGGTCCCGTGACGGTCCTCGATCGTGGCGATGCCAGTTGCTGCATCGACATCGAGGGCGCAGGGACCAACGGGCGCCTTGCCATGGCCGCCCGGGATGTCGAGCACGTAAGCGGGCTGGCACAATCCGGACACTCGCCCGCGAAGGTCCCGCACCAGCGCTTGCCCCTCTTGGAGCGAGAGCCGGAAATGACCGGTGCCTGGCGCGAGATCGGGATGGTGGAGGTAATAGGGCTTCACCCGCGTCTCGACGAAAGCGCGCATGAGCGCGTCGAGCGTTGCCGGATCGTCGTTGACGCCCTTCAGCAGCACGGTCTGGCTCACGAGTGGAATCCCCGCATCGACGAGGCGGGCGCAGGCCGCCCGCGCTGCCGGCGTCAACTCGCGGGGATGGTTGGCATGGAGCGCGACATAGACGGCTTTGCCCGAGGCTCTGAGTGCCTCGATCATCTCCCCCTCGATCCGCTCCGGTTCGACGACGGGAACGCGGGTGTGGAAGCGGACGACCCGGACATGCGGGATCGCCGCGAAGCGCTCTTGCAGTTCCCGAAGCCGGCGCGGGGACAGGACGAGCGGGTCGCCGCCCGTCAGGATCGCCTCCCAGATCTCGGGATGAGCCGCGACATAGGCGAAGGCGCGGTCGAGCGCCTCGCCCGACAGGGTGCCGTGACCCGAAGGCCCCACCATCTCGCGCCGGAAGCAGAAGCGGCAATAGACCGGGCACACATGGACAGCCTTGAGGAGCACCCGGTCGGGGTAGCGGTGGACGATCCCCTCCACGGGGCTGTGCGGGTGATCGCCGATGGGGTCCGTCCGCTCCTCGGCCCGAATATCGAGTTCCTCGGGACTTGGAACGAACTGCCGCGCGATCGGGTCGGCAGGATCGCCTGCCTCGATGAGGGCCGCCATCGCGGGACTGATCGCCACAGCATAGCGCGAAGCCACGCGCTCCAGGGCGGAAAGGCTCTCCGGCGGAATGAGTCCCGCCCGGGCGAGGTCGTCCGGATTCCGCAGGGTTTCGTTCACCGGTGCGTTTCCGGCACGGGAGCCCACAGGACCTGCTCGATCCGGGAGGCGCCGGTCGCGAGCATCGCGAGGCGGTCGAGCCCGAGCGCGATTCCACTGGCGGGCGGCATGCCGGCAAGCGCTTCGAGGAAATCCTCGTCCAGGGGATAGATCTCGCCGTAAACCCGCATCTTTTCCTGCATCTCGGCCATAAATCGCCGCCTCTGCTCCGCGGGATCGGTCAATTCGCCAAAGCCATTGGCGAGTTCGACTCCGCAGGCATAGAGCTCGAAACGCTCCGCGACGCGGGGATCCTGCGGGGCTGGGCGGGCCAGAGCCGCCTCCGCGAGGGGGTATTGGTCCAGGATCGTGGCGCGGCCATGACCCAGATTGGGCTCCACCCGCTCCACGATGACGCGGCTGAACAGGTCCGACCAAGTGTCGTCCGGGGCCGTGCGCAGGCCAGCCGCGCCGAGCCCTGCAGCGAGCGCCTCACGGTCGGTCTCCCCGGAGGGCTCGAGGGTGGCGAGAAGGTCGATGCCGGCATAACGCGCGAAAGCCTCCGCGACCGTGAGGCGCTCCGGCTCGCGTTCTGGATCGACCGACGAGCCCCGCCAGGTGAGCGTTCGGCTGCCGGCCGCCGCCGCAGCGGCGCGCAGAAGCGCGGCGCAATCCTTCATCAGGGCGTCATAACCCTCGTGGGCTCGGTACCATTCCACCATCGTGAACTCGGGATGGTGCAGTGGGCCGCGCTCGCGGTTGCGATAGACCCGGGCGAGGGTGAAGATCTTCGGCTCGCCGGCAGTGAGGAGCTTCTTGCACGCGAATTCCGGCGAGGTGTGGAGATAAAGCGGCATTCCCGTGCCGTCTGGCATCAAGGCTTCCGTTGCGAAAGCGTGGAGGTGCGCCTCGTTTCCCGGAGAAACCTGCAGGGCCGCGGTCTCGACTTCCACGAAGCCCTCGCTCTCGAAAAAGCTCCGCACCGCGGCCGTGATCCGGTTGCGCCCCAAGAGGAATGGGCGCCGGTCGGCGTGAACATGCGGGGTCCACCAGGGGGAGGGGGCGCTCGGCGGCAAGGGCGTCGGATCCGGCTTGAGGCTTCTTTGGGGCCTTTCGTCCCAAGGCTTTCCCCGAGGGACGTCTGGCGATTTTCTCGAAAGTCGGCTAGGTGCGGCGCCAACCGCTGCTGGTGCCCCGGTGTGGGCGCCTCTCCATCTCACAAGGAAGTCTCCCCGTGAAGGTCATCGCCTCATCGCTGCGTAAGGGTAACGTCGTGGACGTGGACGGTAAGCTCTACGTCATTCTGACCGCCCAGAACATCCATCCCGGCAAGGGCACACCCGTGACCCAGCTCGACATGCGAAGGATCTCGGACGGCGTGAAGGTGTCGGAGCGTTACCGCACAACCGAGCAGGTGGAGCGCGCCTTCGTGGAGGACCGGGAGCATACGTATCTCTACCACGACGGAGAGGGCTACCACTTCATGAACCCGGAAACCTACGACCAGGTAGCGGTTCCGGAGGACATCCTCGGTGATCAGGCCACTTATCTCCAGGAGGGGATGGCCGTGATGCTCTCGACCCACAACGGCGTGCCGATCGCGATCGAACTCCCCGCCCGCGTGACCCTCGAGATCACCGAGACCGAGCCGGTCGTGAAGGGCCAGACGGCTTCGTCGTCCTATAAGCCCGCGACCCTCTCGAACGGCGCCCGCACCCTGGTGCCCCCGCACATCCAGGCGGGCACCCGGGTGATCATCATGACGGAAGATGGCTCCTACGTGGAGCGCGCGAAGGACTGATCGGTCCGCGGATCGGGGAGGGGGCCATGACCGCTCTGCCATCGGCCATCAACCCCCTCGTCGCCGCCGCCGGGATGCCGCCGATCCCGGAGGCCAAGGCCTGGACCAGCCGCTACGACGGACGCTTAGGGCCGCTGATCGACCTCTCCCAGGCGGTCCCAGGGACACCCCCGCATCCGGGCCTCCTGCAACGCATGGGTGCGGCTGCCGGCTCCCCCGACGGTGCCAAATACGGCCCCATCACAGGGGACGACGACCTGACCGCGGCCTACGCGGAGGAGATCTCGAAAACCTACGACGGCCGCGTCACACCGGAGGACGTGGCGGTCACCGCCGGATGCAATCTCGCCTATTTCGCCGCCATGATGCTCGTCGGCCGGGCGGGCGATGCGGTGGTCCTGCCGACACCCTGGTATTTCAACCACCAGGCCTCCCTCGACATGCTCGGTATCGAGCCGCGCCCGCTGCCTTGCCGGTCGGAGGATGGCTTCGTGCCCCGAGTCGAGGATGCCGAGGCACTCCTCGACGGGCGTGTTCGGGCCATCGTGCTCGTGACCCCCAACAACCCGACGGGTGCCGTCTACCCCGCCCATGTCATCGAGGCCTTCGCGGCTCTCTGCCGCCGCCGGGGCATCTTCCTCGTCGTCGACGAGACCTATCGGGACTTCCTGCCCGCAGGGGTGAACCGTGCCCACGGCCTCTTCGCCTCGGACGAATGGCGCGGAACCGTGATCCAGCTCTATTCCTTCTCGAAATCCTACGCGGTTCCGGGGCAGCGGGTCGGCGCCATTACGGCCGATGCGCGCCTCGTCACGCAGCTCGCGAAGCTCCTCGATTGCATCCAGATCTGCGCCCCACGGACGGCGCAATCGGCCCTGTCCTGGGCGATCGAGGGCCTGCGGGACTGGCGCGAGGCCAATCGCGCCGACATCAACAGGCGCATCGCCGCTTTCCGAGGCGCGCTTGCCGGGCTCCCCGAATGGCGGATCGAGTCGATCGGGGCCTATTTCGCCTATCTCCGCCATCCTTTCGAAGGCCAGCCGGCCGCTGCTGTTGCCGAGCGGCTGGCTGTCGAGCGCGGCGTGCTGTGTCTGCCCGGTCCCTATTTCGGACCAGGCCAGGAACGGCATCTCCGAGTCGCCTTCGCGAATGTGAGTGCCGAGATCCTGGAGGGGCTCAAGGAGCGCCTGGAAGGGTTTGAATGAAGCGGTGGCGAGGCCTGCCCGATGACGGATCAGGCCTGGAGCGCTACATTTGCGGGAAACGGAGACCGCGATGACCGCTCAAGCCCCGCGAGACCCTAATTCCGTTGGCGCCCCAGGCGCGCCCGCCGGCTGCTACTACAGCGCGTATCTACGCCTCGACCAGCTTCTCGGCGCGCAGTTTCCCGCAAGCGAGGCAGCCGGGAAGACGGCTCACGACGAGATGCTCTTCATTACGGTGCACCAGGTCTACGAGCTCTGGTTCAAGCAGATCCTGCACGAGCTCGACCGCATCGAGGCCGATTTCTCCGCCAATCCCGTCGACGACCGGGTGCTCGGGCGCATCACGCACGGGCTGCACAGGATGCACGAGATTCTGAAGCTCCTCGTGCATCAGCTCGACGTCATGGAGACCATGACGGCCCTCGATTTCCTCGACTTCCGGGACCTGCTCTATCCCGCATCGGGCTTCCAATCGGCGCAGTTCCGCGAGATCGAAATCCGGCTCGGCCTCGGCTCCGACAAGCGCCTCACGTTCGACCGGGCCCCCTTCGAGTCGAAATTGTCCGATGCCGATCGGGAGCGCCTGCGCCGCGCGGCGGAGCGGCCCTCGCTTCTGGAGCTCCTCGACCGCTGGCTTGCCCGCACCCCCTTCGTGGATTGGGGCGGCACGTCGTTCCGGGAGGCCTACCGGGCGGCCGTCGTGCGCATGCTCACGGCCGACGCCGAGAAGGTGAGGGGAGACGCGCATCTGCACTCACATCAGCGCGCGGCGGAAGCACTCGCGATCGAGAGCGCCTTGAAGAACTTCGCGGCCATCTTCGAGGAGGCCGAGGAGGGGTCCTGGCGCATGTCGGGGCGTGCGATCGAAGCCGCGCTCCTCATCACCCTCTACCGCGACGAGCCGGCGCTCAACCCCGCCTTCCGCCTTCTGCAGAACCTTATGGATGTCGACGAGGCCATGACCCTCTGGCGCTATCGCCATGCCCTGATGGTAAGCCGGATGCTCGGCGTGAAGGTCGGGACGGGCGGGTCCTCGGGCCACGATTACCTGCGCGCCACAGCCGAGCGGCACGGAATTTTCACGGATCTCTTCCGCCTCTCGACCTATCTGATCCCGCGCTCCGCTCTGCCGGCTCTCCCCGATTCAGTCGCCCGCGGGATGCGTTTCGTCTATGCCACGGAGTAGCAGCAGCCCGTGCCCGATCCGATGAACCCGGTCTGCACCGCGGAGAAGCCAATGCTCGACCTCATGCGTTTCATCCTCGCGGCGGAGTAGCTCGTGCTCGACCTCAAGGCCCATTTCAGCCGCTTCCTGAACGCCGAACCCAGGCGGCTGCATCTCGCCGCGCACAGCCATCACTACTGGCCGGACGTGACCTTCGAGGCACAAAAGCTCTGCTGGGACGAGGCGGCGCTCCACGCCGACGAGAAGTGGGGTCCGATCTTCTCCGACGTGATCCCCGCCGTTCAGGGTGGCATCGCCCGCATCCTCAACCTGCCGGATTCTCGGACGATCGCGGTCGCACCCAGCACCCATGAGTTCCTGCGCCGCCTCCTCTCGGCATTGCCCGCCGACCGCCCGAGCCGGATTCTCACCACCGACGGCGAGTTTCATTCCCTCACTCGGCAGATGGCCCGCCTGGAAGAAGACCGCCTCGTCACGGTGGAGCGCGTTCCGTTGGAGCCTGCCGCGACGTTTTCCGAGCGCTTCCGCCATGCCTGCGCGCGCGGCAATCACGACCTCGTCTACGTGAGCCAGGTGTTCTTCAACTCCGGCGCGACCAGCGGAAGCCTGGACGACTTGGCGGGCGCCGTACGCGATGCCGAGACACTTGTGGCGGTGGACGGCTATCACGGCTTCATGGCTCTGCCGACGGACCTCTCCGGCGTGGCGGACCGCATCTTCTACCTCGCCGGCGGCTACAAATATGCCATGGCGGGCGAGGGGGCCTGCTTCATGCATTGCCCGCCGGGCTTCGCGCCGCGACCGCGGGATACGGGCTGGTTTGCGGCCTTTGGGGCTCTCGCCTCGAAGCAGAGCGGAGTTCCCTATGGTGAGGACGGCACGCGGTTCCTGGGCGCCACATTCGATCCTTCCGGCCTCTATCGTCAGGCCGCCGTGTTCGATTGGTTGGCGCGGATAGGCGTCACGGTCGATGCCATCCACAGCCATGTGGTCGCCCTCCAGACCTCGTTCCTCGAGGCACTGCGGAACCACGCGTTTCGCCCGCTCCTCGATGCACGCCTCGTCACGCCGCTCGAAACTTCGCAGCGCGGCCATTTCCTCACCTTCGAGACGCCGCAGGCCGCGAGCCTCTATGCCGAACTGCTTCAACGACGCATCGTCACGGATGTGCGCGGCGACCGCATCCGGTTCGGCTTCGGCTGCTATCACGAGCCGGGTGACATCGACCGCGCCCTGGAGCGCATGACGCAAGGAATGCACTTGGAAGCCGTTGCTTGACGAAGGCCTCGGTGCAGCGGCCAGAGAGCTGATCGACCGCGCTCAGTTTGCATTGTCCCGCATCCCCGCAAGCGTCCTTGAGCCTCTGCGCTCGCCTGTGCCCTTGGCAGAGCCCTACGCGGACGGTTAGTCTGAGGCCGACGATTACCCCGAAGCCGCATCCGCGGCGTTCTCAGGACGTGAAGGTTTGTCGGTCAAGAGCGATGCGATCCTCGCCCGGGAAGCTGCCGCCGAAGGCGCGACAGCGGCCGCGGGCGCGCCTTCGTCCTGGACGGCAGCACCCCTGAAACCTCAGTCGCAGCGTCGCCGCAGCCCAGCCTATGCGGCTCTCGATCTCGGGACGAACAATTGCCGCCTTCTCGTCGCGGAGCCGTCCCATTTCGGCTTTCGCGTGATCGATGCCTTCTCCCGCATCGTGCGGCTCGGCGAGGGATTGGGTCACGGCAACCGCCTCAGCGACGGAGCCATCGAGCGCACCATTGATGCCTTACGGGTGTGCAAGGCCAAGATGGACGCCAAGGGCGTCGGCCGCGCGCGCCTGGTCGCCACGGAGGCCTGCCGCCTCGCCGAGAACGGCCCCGCCTTCGTGGAGCGCATCCGGGACGAAATCGGGCTCGACCTCGAGGTCGTGGATCGCCGCACCGAGGCCTATCTCGCCGTCACGGGGTGCGCGTCCCTCGCCGACCCCAAGGCGCAATCGGTCATCGTCTTCGACATCGGCGGAGGCTCGACCGAGATCGCCTGGCTCGACGGGCCGGCTCCGGGCCTCTTTGCCGATCCCTGCAAGCGCATCCGCGCTTGGGACTCCCTTCCCGTGGGGGTCGTTACCCTGGCGGAGCGGCATGGCGGCGTCAATGTCACGCCGGAGGCCTTCGCCGGAATGGTCGAGGAGGTCGCGGAACTGCTCCTCGATTTCGAGCTGATCGCGGCCCAGGCCGGGCGGGCGCCCTATTTCCACCTCCTCGGGACTTCGGGCACCGTCACGACCGTGGGCGGCATCTATCTCGAATTGCCGCGTTACGACCGCCGTCGGGTCGACGGCCTCTGGATGCGCGACCCGGAAGTCAGCCATGTGGTGGATCGGCTCGTGGAGATGCCCTTCGACGAGCGCGCTGCGAATCCCTGCATCGGCCGCGAACGGGCCGACCTCGTGCTTGCCGGCTGCGCGATCCTGGAGGCGATCCGCCAAGCCTTTCCGTCTCCGCGCCTGCGGATCGCCGATCGAGGGCTCCGGGAGGGCATCCTCATGACTATGATGCGCGAAGACGGGGTCTGGCGGCGCAATCGCTCCTGACACCCAATCTTGATGCACGAGGATGGGGCCCGGCGGCGCAACCGCTCGTGATCCGACAGGCCGTGCCCGCCGGATCTCCGATTCGGGCTTGACCGTCGGCACTTCCGCCCCCCATGAGCGTTGCCGATCAACCATTGGCAAGTACGAACCCGGGAGGCTCCTGTGGCCGACAAGGCCGGCTCCGGCATCCGCAACGACCTCAAGCAGCGGCTGAAAACGGCGCGCAAGCGCACCCTCTCGTCGCAGAAATGGTTGGAGCGGCAGCTGAACGACCCCTATGTGGCTCGCGCCAGGCGCGAGGGCTACCGCTCGCGCGCGGCCTTCAAGCTCCTCGAAATCGACGACAAGTATCGCCTCCTCAAGCCTGGCCAGCGGGTCGTCGACCTCGGCGCGGCCCCGGGCGGCTGGTCGCAGATCGCGGCCGCGCGGGTCGGCAGCCAGAACGGGCGGGGCAGGGTCGTCGGGATCGATCTCCTCGCGATCGAGCCGATGCCGGGCGTCGAGTTCATTCAGCTCGACTTCCTGGACGAGAGCGCGCCAGGCAGGCTGATCGAGCTCCTTGGAGGGCCTGCCGACATCGTGATGTCGGACATGGCGGCCAACACGACCGGGCACAAGAAGACGGATCACCTGCGGATCATGGGTCTCGCCGAGGCTGCGATCTATTTCGCCCGCGAGATCCTGGCGCCCGGCGGGGCCTTTGTCGCCAAAGTGTTCCAGGGCGGGACGGAAAACGAGCTCCTCGCCGATCTCAAGCGAGATTTCGTGACCGTGCGGCACGTGAAGCCTGCGGCGAGCCGGGCCGATTCCTCGGAACTCTACGTGCTCGCGACAGGCTTCCGGGGCAGCAACGATCACGCGGCGCACCCTTAAGAACTTCCCCGATCTCTCTTCGCACGAATCGCACCAGCGAGGGCTTCATGGCGCACACAATCGGCATCATCGGTCTCGGCAAGATCGCACAAGACCAGCATATCCCCGTGATCCGGGCGAACCCCGACTTCCGCCTCCTTGCGGTATCGAGCCAGCGCGGTCTCACGCTCGATGATGTGCCCCACGCCTTCACGTCACACGACGACCTTCTGAAGCTTGCCGATCTCGACGCGGTCGCGGTCTGCACGCCGCCGCAGGTACGCCACGTGATCGCCCGCGAGGCCCTGCGCGCGGGCAAACATGTGCTGCTCGAAAAGCCGCCTGCCGCGACCCTGAGCGAGCTGGAGGATCTGCGCCGCATCGCGGACGAGGCCGGCCGCGTGCTCTTCACGACCTGGCATTCGCAATACAATCGCGGCGTCGACGAGGCGCGCCGCGCGCTCGAGGGCCAAGCCGTGCGACGCCTTCGCGTCACCTGGAAGGAAGATGTGCGCCACTGGCATCCGGGTCAGCAATGGATCTGGGACGCCGGCGGTTTCGGCGTGTTCGATCCCGGTATCAACGCCCTCTCGATCGTCACGAAGATCATGCCAGAGCCGATTTTCGTTCGCCGCGCGGATCTCGAGTTCCCGGCCAATCGCGATGCCCCCATCGCGGCCAGTCTCGAATTCGGCTCGGGCCGCGACCACGCCGATCTCAGCGCAGTTTTCGACTGGCGTCAGACGGGACCACAGAGCTGGGACATCGAGGTCGAGATGGAAGCGGGGTCGCGGCTTCTTCTCTCGCACGGCGGCAGCCGCCTGGAGATCGACGGCCGCCTCGTTGCCGACGAGACCCCGCAAGAATACCAGGGCATCTATGCCCGTTTCTCCGCGCTCCTCGATGCGGGCCGCTCGGATGTCGATCAGACCCCATTCCGCCTCGTGGCTGATGCGTTCATGCTCGGGCGAAGGGTGCAGGTGGAGGCGTTCGAGGATTGACGGTCTGACCATGACCAGAGCCAGCGGAGGCCCCAGCGAGCCGGGTTCGAGGCTTCGGCGTTCCGTGATTGGCGCCGTGCCCGGCAGCAAGCGGGCCCGATCGCGCGTATGATGCTCTGGGCCTGAAGCGGAGAACGGCGATGACCGGGGCGGTGCGATGGGCGAGTGGCGACGTCTACGAGCCCTATGTGGGGCGATGGAGCCGGCTGGTGGCGCCGCATTTCCTGGCTTGGCTCGATGCCTCACCCGGTCTCGATTGGCTCGACGTCGGCTGCGGTACCGGCGCCTTGACCGAGGCCATCTCTCGGAATTGCTCCCCAGGGCGCCTCACGGGCGTCGATCCGTCCACAGGTTTCCTGGATTACGCGAGGAAACGCCTGCCCGAAACCTCGGCCGAGTTGCAACAGGGCGATGCCCAGAACCTCCCGTTCGGCGCTGCGGAATTCGACCGGGTGGTTTCAGGGCTCGTGCTCAACTTCGTGCCCAACAAAGCCCGCGCGGCGGCCGAACTCGCGCGCGTGACCCGTCCGGGCGGCATAGCGGCGCTTTACGTATGGGATTACGCCGGGCGCATGGAGCTCATGCGTCGCTTCTGGGATGCGGCGATCGCCCTCGATCCCAGCGCATCGGAGCGCGACGAAGGGCGCCTTTCGCCGATCTGCCAGCCGGAGCCGCTGCGTGCGCTTTTCGAGGAGGCGGGACTTAAGGGCGTCGAAACCCGTGCCATCGATGTCCCAACCGTTTTCCGGGACTTCGACGACTACTGGTCTCCGTTCCTCGGCGGCCAGGCCCCGGCGCCGGCCTATTGCATGTCCCTCACCGAGGAGGCCCGATCAGCCCTTCGGGACCGGCTGAGGGCGACGCTCCCCATTCAGCCCGACGGAAGCATCGCACTCGTGGCGAGGGCCTGGGCGGTGCGAGGCCGTAAGGATTGAGTGAGGGCGGAGACCGGGTTTGGGCGGCGCGAGGCCGAAGGGGCTGATATAGGGACGAGGCCTGCTCCCCGGGAGCAGGCCTCGTCCCTCAGAACTTACCCCGCACTCTGCGCGAGGTGTTTCCTGAAGAAGGCGACGGTCCGGCTCCAGGCGAGATCCGCGGCTTCCTTGTCGTAACGGCCCGGGGCCGTGTCGTTGTTGAAGGCGTGATTCTTGCCTTCATACATGTGCAGCTCGTAGGACTTGCCCGCGGCCTTGAGCGCGGCCTCGTAGGCCGGGATGCCCGCATTGATGCGCTCGTCGAGCCCGGCATAATGCAGCATCAGGGCGGCCTGGATCTTCGGTACGTCCTCGGCCTTGGGCTGGCCGCCATAATAGGCGGCACCGGCATTGAGATTCGGCTCGTTCACCGCGAGGTTGTTGACCGCGCCGCCGCCCCAGCAGAACCCGACAGCACCCACGCGCCCGTTTCCGTTCGCGTGCCCCTTGAGGAAGGCGACCGCCGCCTTGCCGGACGCGATCACGTCGGGCTGCTTGAGCTGCCCGATCATCTCGCGGCCCTTCTCCTCGTCCGCGGGCGTGCCGCCCATGGGAGAGAGATAATCGAGGCCGAGCGCGAGGAAGCCCTCGGTGGCCATGCGCCGGGTTACATCCTTGATGTGCGGATTGAGGCCCCGGTTCTCGTGGATCACGATCACGGTCGGGAGCTTCTCGGCTCCGGCTTTGGGGCGCACGAGGTAGCCCTTCAGGCCCTGGACCCCAGGCACGTCCACGGTCTCGGCGGTAATGCGCGGGTCGCTCTCGGGCACCACCTGGGCGAGAGCATAGTTGCTCTGAAGCATGGGCAGCAGGGCCGCACCGGCGGCCGCACTCCCGGCCAGGGACGCGAGGCGGTCGAGGAAGTCGCGCCGGCTCAACCCGCCGTGGGTGTAGTAGTCGTAGAGATGGATAATACGCTGGTCCATGAAGCCTCCCTTGGATGTTGTCGGCGCAGTTTAGGGCGTGGAAGAGACTCGTCCAGGAGCCTTCCGGGCGTTCACAGGAAGGTGTTCCGAAGGGCGCTGCAGCCCGTCGCTGTCCAGCGCGACGCTGGCAAGGAATCTCGTCAGGAGCCGTTTACCCCATCCCCCATCCCGCTCGATGCGGTCTTGCGGGAGGCTCCCCGGTGGCCCGACATCTCGGCGCCTGCATCGGGTTTCAAGTTCCAGAAGGCGAAGGCCGACAGGGCCGATATGGCGCCGACCGTGTAGAAAGCGGGGCCGAAATCCGCCGCGATCAGAGTCCCGCCGCCCCGTAGCTGCGCCGCGGCTTCGAGGACGAAGCCGCCGAGTGCCACCCCGACGCTGAGCGAGAGCTGCTGCACCACGCCCGAGATGCTGGTCGCTGATCCCATGTCGCGCGGCGCCAGGTCCGCATAGCCGAGGGCATTGATGCTCGTGAATTGCAGGGAGCGGAAACAGCCGCCGAGCAGGAGAACCACGATCATAAGCCAGAAGGGCGTCGTGATCGTGAAGAGCCCATGCGCCACGATGAAGGACGAACCGATGAGCGCATTGATGGTGAGCACCCGTCGGAAGCCCCAGCGGGAGAGGATGCGTTTCGTGAGCGCCTTCACGAAGAGGGCCCCTGCCGTGGCCACGAAGGTGATCGAGCCCGATTGCAGGGGGCTCAGCCCGAAGCCGAGCTGCAGCATGAGCGGCAGCAGGAACGGGACGGCGCCGACGCCGACGCGGAAGAGCGAGCCCCCAACGATGCTGGCCCGATAGGTCGAGGTCTTCAGTAGGTCGAGCTGCAGCAGCGGATTCCGGGTGCGCCGCATATGCGGGATGTAGGCCAGCACCATGATGCCGCCTACCGCCATGCAGGCCAGGGAGGCTTCCATGGGCAGGAGATGCCGGCCGCTCGTGGCAAGTCCCAGCATCAGGAGCGCCATGCCGATCCCCGACAGGAGAAACCCCGTCACATCGAGGGGCGGCGCCTCCTCGCGGATATTGGGGATGTAGCGCAGGGTCAGAAAGATCCCGAGGAGCCCGATCGGGATGTTGATGAAGAAGATCCAGCGCCAGCTGAAATAGGTTGTGATGAACCCCCCGAGCGGCGGGCCCATGATTGGGCCGATGAGCGCCGGAATCGTGAGGGTCGCGAGCGCCTGGACGACCTCGGACTTCGGAACGCTGCGCAGGATCACGAGGCGGCCGACTGGGATCATCATGGCCCCGCCCATGCCCTGGAAGAAGCGCGCCAGCACGAAACCGCCAAGCGACGAGGCCGCCGCACAGGCGAGCGATCCGGCCATGAAGACCCCGAGCGCCGCGGCAAAAACCGTGCGGGAGCCGAACCGGTCCGCCATCCAGCCGGAAATCGGAATGAACACCGCAAGGCTCACCAAATAGGCGGTGAGCGCGAGCTTGAGTGCAATGGGATCGGCCCCAAGATCGCCGGCGATCGCCGGCAGCGACGTGGAGATCACCGTCGAGTCGGTATGCTCCATGAAGAACGCCGTCGCGATGATGAGGGGAACGAGGCGCCGTTGGTGCATGGAAGGGGGCATATAGCGCCGCGAAGGAGATGCCCAGCGCCCGGCCGCCATGCGTGTCATGCGCCCTGCCGAAAACAAGGGCCGAGAGGCAACGCGAAGCCGGTCCGGGCGCGCCGTGATCTGCCGGAAGGAGGCCCGGCTCGCATCCGCCTGGCCGCCTCCCGGTGAGGCGCAGGATGCCCCGCTCAGCGTCGCTCGAGCCGCTTTCTGATCCACCGAAGCAGGCCCGGCTCATAGGCGCGCCAGGCGTTGTCGAAATCGGGCTCGGGGCAGTCGTTGCCCCAACGGCCCGCGAAGGGAACGGCCGCGCCCTCGCGGACGTAGCGCCGGTAGTATGGGGCCGCGCGATCCTCGCTCCCCGGCGTGCGCATCATCCAGCCGGACGCCCGGCAGAGTACGGCCGCATAAGCCTGGGAGCGGGGCGGGAGGTGATCGGCCGCGCGCTCCGCGTGGGCGGCCGCGATGGAGCGATAATGGTAGCGAAGGTCCGGACTCGGAGCGCTCATCGCGTGGCGCGCCTTCTCGTCGGCCGTTGCCAGCGCCTCCTCGATGGTCTTCAGGCCCACGCCGTCGTCGTAGCTGCCGCTCCAGAAGGCGTAGTCGGGCGGGCCCTCGGTACCCATGATCTCCATGCCGTGCCGATGAGCGAGGAGGGCGGCCCTGTAATAGGCGCGGGCGCGGGTCACGCCGGACAGGGCGTCTCGGGCTTCGCCGAGCGCGCCCATATAGGCTGCGGCGTGGGACCGAGTGGCGTCGTCCTTGAAATAGGGCTGGGCTTCCTTGAGGCGACCCGCCCGCACGAGCCTGCGGGCGAGCACATCCTTGAGGTTTGCGGCTGCCTCTGGATTGAGGGGCGGATTCGAGCGGCTGTCGGAGACGAATCGCTGCAATTCCTCGACGGTCAGAACCCTGTCGGCCAGATGCAGCGCATCTCCCCAAAAGCGCAGGTCGTGGGCGAGCAGGAACCGCAGGGCCTCGGCGTAGTCGCCGCGGGCGACGGCCACGATGCCCTGCTCCCCGTTCAGCAGAACGCTCTTGTCCTCATCCAGGGAGCCAGGCGATCGAGCCAAGGCTCGGCTTGCCTCCGCATAGGCCTCCGCGGCTCCCTTGAGGTCGCCCGCGCGGACCGCGAGCTTCGCCCGCACCCAGGCCGCGAACGGTTCCAGGGAGCGCTCCGCGAGGCGCGCCGCGAGATCGAAGCGCCCGGTTCGATAGGCCAGGGCGGCCAGCCGGTCGGCCCCGGGCACCGGGTCGAGCCCCTGCCTTTCGATGGCCTCGACGAGACGGGGCAGAACTCCAGCCGCCGGGGCCGACGAAGCTTGGTCTGCCGGCCTGGCAGGCTGGCCCTCGGTGCCCTGGCCGGGCGGGCTGTCCTGTCCGACGAGATCATCGCCATGGGCGAGGGCATAAACGACGAGGAGTCGCTGGACGAGGGGATCGCCAACCGTCGCGTCGATCCGGCTCTGCTCACGGAGGACGTCTTCGGCCACAATCCTGAGGGACAAGCGGGCCCGGATGGAGCCGCGGGCCGCCTGCTCGGCGTAAAGCCGCGTCGCTTCGGCGATATGGTTCCCGTAGGTGCCGCGCGTCTCCTCGGGAACGGGGCCGTCCTCGCCGGTCATCGCGGTCGCGGCCGCGTAGGAGAGCCTGGCTTCCTCCCCGTAGCTTGCAAGGCCGAGCCCGAGGGGATCCGGCGCCCCGGCGATGGCGAGCCTTCGGGCGAGGCGGAAGGCCTCGCCCGCGCCGTCCGGATTCCCGCGCTTGGTGTCCGTGCGCCCGAGCATGAAGGCCGCCCAAACGGCCCTCCCGCTTCGCTCCGGCTCGGGCAGATCGAGCACCGCCTGGAAGCGCGCTCCCGCCTCGTCCCATGCGCCGGTCCGGAAATCGACGGCCGCGGAGGCATAGAGGCGGGCCGCTGCCGGCAAGCCGGCGCCCGCAGCTTCGGCGTCGGCCCCCGACGGGAAACCCCTCATGTCCTTGAGAAGAGCGGCTGCCCCCGGGTCGAGCCCCACCGCCTCTGCGGCCTCGGCGGCGCTGAGGAATTGTTCCGGCTCGAAGGCATCCATGGCTTCGGCGACGACGAGCGTTCCGGCTGGTTTCGGAACGAGCCGGGCAGCCTCGAAATCGAAGCTGTTGGACGGTGTCTCGTTCAGGTTCGTCTCCCGGTTCAGGAGAAGAGGCCATGGGAAATCCGGCCCGCAGGCGAGGGCGATTGTTGCCCCGAAGGCGACTGCCAGGCCCGCGAGAGTGAGCTTGCGGAATCTCATGTCAGCCTCCCGCCGCATCGCAACGCATCCATCCGACGACCCGCTCGCGCCCGGCGCGCAGCATCCCTGGCCCGGTTACTTCGAGGACAGGCCCGCTTCCTGTCTCGCCGGAGCTGTAGCCGTTCACGCCGTCGAGATGGCAATCGGCGCGGGGCGGAGTGAGGCTCCGGGGGAGGGGCACGTCGACGGACCCCGCGTTCACCAGGACGAGATCGGAGAGGGCGGGGTCCTGCGTCGGGCGGCGTTCCAGCATGGGGCTTCCAAGCAGGGGTTCCCGCTGCAGCACCGCGCGCCAGGTCGGAGGGGTCCAGGCACGGCGGTCGTCCGCGGTCGGCAGGCGGAACCAGGTAAAGCCCAGGAGCCGAGGCGGCGTGCGGGCCTCAAGCGCCCGCATCAGCCCTGCCACCTCCTGCGGCGGGGCCATCAATTCGAGTGCGTTACCGGTCCCGGCGAGGAGCGGGGCCTCGCTCTCGACCGCGACGGGCTCCCCCGTCGGCGTGAAGCTCACCCGCATCCCGTAGGCCGGCAGCGCGAGACGGAACGGTTTGGAACTCCGGCGCGCGAAGGTCCGGGCCCAGGTTTCCGCCTGTCCGGGATCGAACATCCCGCGGCTCGGGGCATCGACGGCGTGAACCTGGAGGATCACCTCGTCCACCGTGGCCACGACCGCATCGAGAGCGGGCGAGGACATCCAGGACGGCAGCGCGGTGATCGAGAGGGGCAAACCACCCGTTTCGGCCCGCAGATTCTCGAGGAACTCCGCATAGGCCGGCAGACGGGCTGTCCCACAATCGTGGTCGATCTCGATGCCGGCGAGCACGGCGCCGGCCTCGGCGAGCTTGGCGAGAAGCGACCGGATCTCGCCGCGCAGGGCAGGGGAATCGAAGGAACGGAGCTGCCCCTCGATCCGGACTACGGCGACCACGGGCCGGCCGCTTTCGCGGAATGCTCGCCAATCAACCGAGATCGTGCGCAAGGGGCCCGCCGCCTCGGCTTGAGCCACGAGCACCCGCCAAGCCCCCACGAGATCCGCCGAGTCCCGAACCGCGTCCGCCACAGCGGAAGTCCAGCGCCGCTGCCAGATATAGGCCTCGTGAGGCAACGGGCCCGATCGCCCAGCCGAGCTGCCGGCGAGGACCGCAAGCCCGAGAATCGCGATCAAGCGGAGAGCGGGCTTCAGCCTCCGGCCCACGATGCTGGTCCCCCGATGCGGTTGTTTGACCCTGTTGCGCCACCGTGCCACAGCCACGGTTGCCGTTCCAGCCGGAAGGCGCTGCGCGCTCACCCGGCCCTCGGCTTTGCGTTCCGTCACACGCGTGATACGGACCCTCGCCAACTCACGCGCGGATGCCGTCCGCCCCGAAACAATCCAGGAGTTGGCTCATGGCCCGCATCATCGCCGATCAGCTCATCGAAGGCCTGACCTTCGACGACGTGCTGTTGCGGCCCGGGCGTTCTGAGGTTTTGCCATCGGATGTGGAGGTCGCGACCCGGCTGACCCGCTCGATCCGGCTCAACCTTCCCATCATCGCCTCCGCGATGGATACGGTCACGGAAGCCCGCATGGCCATCGCCATGGCCCAGAACGGGGGCCTCGGCGTCGTTCACCGCAACCTAGAGCCGGACGTGCAGGCCGAGCAGGTGCGCCTCGTGAAGCGTTACGAATCCGGGATGGTGATGAACCCGATCACCATCTTCCCTGACGAGACCCTGGCGGACGCCCTTTCGACCATGCGCCAGCATGGCATCTCCGGCATCCCCGTCGTCGAGCGGGGCCCCAACGGCTCCAAGGGCAAGCTCGTCGGCATCCTGACGAACCGGGACGTGCGCTTCGCCTCCAATCCCAGTCAGCGCGTGGCCGAGCTGATGACGAAGGACCGGCTCATCACCGTGCGTGAGGGCGTGACCCAGGAGGAGGCCCGCCGCCTCCTGCACCAGTTCCGCATCGAGAAACTCTTGGTGGTCGACGACCATTTCCGTTGCATCGGCCTCGTGACCGTCAAGGACATCGAGAAGCAGGTGGCCTATCCCAACGCCGCCAAGGACGAGCAGGGCCGGCTTCTGGTCGCCGCCGCGACCACCACCGGGGACGGCGGCTTCGAGCGTTCCGAGCGGCTCATCGACGCCGGCTGCGACGTGATCGTGGTCGATACCGCCCACGGTCATTCCGTGAAGGTCCTGGAGGCCGTCACGCGGGTCAAGAAGCTCTCGAACGCCGTGCAGGTGATCGCCGGCAACGTCGCGACCCGCGAGGGCGCGCAGGCCCTGATCGATGCGGGTGCGGATGCCGTGAAGGTCGGTATCGGGCCGGGCTCGATCTGCACGACGCGGATCGTGGCGGGCGTCGGCGTGCCCCAACTCACCGCGATCATGGAGGCCGTCGAGGCGGGCGAGGCAGCCGGCGTGCCGGTGATCGCGGATGGCGGCATCAAGTTCTCGGGCGACCTCGCCAAGGCTCTAGCTGCGGGCGCTTCCTGCGCCATGGTGGGATCGCTCCTCGCCGGCACGGACGAGACGCCGGGAGAGGTGTTCCTCTACCAGGGCCGCTCCTACAAATCGTATCGCGGCATGGGCTCCGTCGGGGCCATGGCCCGCGGCTCCGCGGATCGCTATTTCCAGGCCGAGGTGCGCGACACGTTCAAGCTCGTCCCCGAGGGCATCGAGGGGCAGGTGGCCTATAAGGGCCCGGTCGCCACTGTGCTTCACCAACTCGGCGGGGGCTTACGCGCCGCCATGGGCTATGTGGGCGCCGCGAATCTCGAAGAGTTCCGCGAGCGTGCACAGTTCATCCGCATCACCAACGCGGGCCTGCGAGAGAGCCACGTCCACGACGTGACGATCACGCGAGAAAGCCCGAACTACCCGACGAGGTCTTGAAGTCGCCCCATGAGCATCCCCGCCGTCCTCGCCCCGGTTTTCGTCCAGGTGGCGCTTACCTTCGTGCTCCTCTTCTGGATGGGACGCGAGCGCTTCGCCTCCGTGCGTGCCGGCCAGGTACGCGTGAAGGAGATCGCCCTCCGCGAACAAAACTGGCCCGTTCGCGTGCAGCAGATCGCCAATACCTTCCACAACCAGTTCGAAGTCCCGATGCTCTTCTATGCCCTCGTGGCCCTCGCGTTGTTGACCAGGCAGGCGGACCTCGTCTTCGTCCTGATGGCCTGGATCTTCGTCGCCGCGCGGCTCGTGCACGCCTATATCTACACCACCTCCAATGTGGTGATCCGGCGCTTCCAGGCCTTCATGGCCGGAACCACCGTTCTCATGCTCATGTGGGTCATCTTCGCGATGCGCGTGCTGTTCCTGGGTGCGCTATGACGCCAGCCGCACGCCTCTCTGCCGCCATCGAGGTTCTCGGCGATATCGAAACGCGTCGCAGGCCTGCCACCGAAGCCCTCAAGGATTGGGGGCTTTCGCACCGTTTCGCCGGCTCGAAGGACCGCGCCGCTATCGCGAGCCTCGTTTACGACGCCCTTCGCCGCAAGGCCTCCGCGGCCTGGATCATGGGAGAGGCAACCCCTCGAGCCACACTGCTCGGAGCCTTACGCCTGCAACGCGGGCTCGATGCCGAAGCCATCGCGCGCTTGTGCAGCGGCGAGCGTTTCGCGCCCGAGCCTTTAACCGATACGGAACGCGAGCGCCTTGCCAACGGGACTCTGGAGGGAGCGCCGGCGCCGGTCGCCGGGGACTTCCCGGAATGGATCGAACCCTCGCTGCGGCGTCTCTTCGGCGACGACCTCGTGCCCGAGCTCCAGGCTCTCGCGGCCCGCGCGCCCCTCGATCTGCGGGTCAACACCCTGAAGGTCGCCTCCCGGGACGAGGCGCACGATGCTATCCCCCATCTTGGCGCCATCGAGACGACGCTCTCGCCCCTCGGCCTGCGGATCGCGCCCAGCGAGGACGGCCGCGGCCCCGCGGTGCAGGTGGAGCCGGAATTCCTGAAGGGATGGATCGAGATCCAGGACGAGGGCTCGCAGCTCGCGGCGCTTCTTTCCGGCGCGAAACCCGGCGAGCAGGTCGTGGACCTCTGCGCAGGCGGCGGCGGCAAGACCCTCGCGCTTGCCGCCATGATGGACAACCAGGGCCAGATCTACGCCACCGACAACGACGCCCGCCGCCTCGCCCCGATTCACGACCGCCTCGCCCGCGCGGGCGCCCGCAACGTGCAGGTCCGCACCCCGCGGGGGCGGGCCGATGCGATCGGCGATCTCGACGGGCGCATGGACCTCGTCCTCGTGGATGCCCCCTGCACGGGCATCGGAACCTGGCGCCGCAATCCGGACGCCAAGTGGCGCCTGCGCCCCGGAAGCCTCGATATCCGCAGGGCCGAACAGGTCGCCGTCCTCGACCGCGCCGCCCGCCTCGTCCGGCCGGGCGGACGCATCGCCTACATCACCTGCTCGATCCTGCCGGAGGAGAACGACGAGGCTTTGGACGCGCTCCTCGAGAGGCAGACGGATTTGCAGGTCGTGCCGGCCACAGAGGTTCTTGAGGCTGCCGGCCTGGCGTTTCTCGGTGAACGTGTGCATCTCACCCGATCTGGGCTGCAGCTCTCCCCGAGAGCGACAGGAACGGACGGCTTCTATATCGGGATCATTCGATCGAAGCCTTAAAGCCACCGGGGTTTCGGCATTCAAAACATTGCGCCGCGACCGTGAGGCCGACGAACTCTTCCACACGCGCCGAGCAGGTCTCCCTTGCTTGTGCTTCTCTTGCGTGACGGCTATTACGACCCGTCTCAGCAATCAGAAGTTGGTGGCCCCTATGGACGCGGAGCAATTGAAGCTGGCGATCCGTGGCTTCGAAGTGATCGACTGCTCCTTGAGTGGCCCCAACGCCTTCCACATCCTCCTTAAGGGCTATATCGAGCTCGACGCCGATTTCGAGGATCTCCCCAGCCCCGGAAAACGGGCCGGCGAGATGGTCGTCAGCTATTTTGCCGATCAGCCACTCACGGCACAGTGGAGGTAGGAGACGTTTGTCGGCTTTAACGAGCTGACGGCTGGCGCCAGCACGGAGCCGAGGGAAAGCTTCGTCGGCATCGATGGCGATGGGAAGGTCGTGGTCGTCGGCCGCGGGGGCTCGATCCAGGAGGATCGGATTCCAAGGGACAGGGCTGGACCGCAGCGCGGCGGCATCCGCAAGGTGCGGACGATCGGTGGGCATCTGTATGCCTGCAGCGGCAATCGTGGCCTCGGCCGTCGGGAGGCCGAGGGGGTTTGGGTCTCCTTGCGCGAGGGGATTGCCCCGAAATCGGGGGGCTTCGACGATTTCGATGCTTTCGAGAACGGCGAGATCTACACCGTTGGAGAGGGTGGCCTTGTCCACCGTCGCGACCGAAAAGGCACCTGGACCAAGCTCAACTTCCCGGCGGACTATTGTCTCACCGCCGTGTGCTGCGCAGGAGATGGCTTCGCTTACATTTCAACCTCGGGCGGATCGCTCTTCAGGGGTCTGGAACACCGCTGGCATGAGATCCGGCGGGGGTCTGATTGGCACAGCGTTCGACAGGGCGAGATGCCGCCCCTGCCGAGCGAGAGATTCCACGACCTCGTCTGGCACCACGGCAGGGTCTACGGATACACTGGCGCGGCCCTGTTCGAGATCGCGGGTGGAGAGGTGCGTCCCGCCGAGGTGCCGGCGGATGTGGCCCTTTGCTCCGAGCATCTCTATGCGAGCGCTGGGCATTTGCTGGTTGCGAGCCAGCGCGGTGCCGCCTATCACGACGGAAGCGCTTGGCGCGTTCTCTTTCTGCGGGATTGAGCGGGGTGCCTCAGGGTACGGGTTCCTGTTGTTGACAGCGTGGTTCGGAGTCGCGCGAAGCCCATTGCCGCAGCGCTCTCGACGGCTTAACTCCCTCCTGTGACCCAAGCCCACGACAAAATCCTCATCGTCGATTTCGGCTCTCAGGTGACGCAGCTCATCGCCCGGCGCGTCCGAGAGGAGGGCGTCTATTCCGAGATCGTCCCTTTCCAGAAGGCGGAAGAGGCCTTCCGGACCATGAAGCCGAAGGGCGTGATCCTGTCCGGGAGCCCGGCTTCGGTCACGGCGGCCGAATCCCCCCGCGCCCCGCAGGACGTGTTCAACGGGGAGGTGCCCGTCTTCGGCATCTGCTACGGCCAGCAGGCCATGGCGGTCCAGCTCGGGGGCGAGGTCGAGGGCGGGCACCACGCGGAATTCGGCCGCGCCGAGGTCGAGATCCTGGCCGAGAACCCGCTCTTCAAGGGCGTCTGGCATGTGGGCGAGCGGTATCCCGTCTGGATGAGCCACGGCGACCGCGTCACCAAGCTGCCCGACGGGTTCCAGACCTATGCGATCTCGCAGAACGCTCCCTTCGCGGTGGTCGGCGACGAAAGCCGCCGGTTCTACGCGGTGCAGTTCCACCCCGAGGTGGCCCATACGCCCCACGGGGCGCTCCTCATCCGCAATTTCGTGCGCGACATCGCGGGCTGCTCCGGCGATTGGACGATGCGGGCCTTTAAGGACGAGGCCGTCGAGCGCATTCGCGCGCAGGTCGGCCGGGGCCGTGTGATCTGCGGCCTCTCCGGCGGCGTCGATTCGGCCGTGGCCGCGGTGCTGATCCACGAGGCGATCGGAGAGCAGCTGACCTGCGTCTTCGTGGACCACGGCCTCATGAGGGCGCACGAGGCCGAGCAGGTCGTGACGCTCTTCCGAGACAGCTACAACATCCCTCTCGTCCATGTGCAGGCCCAGGACCTCTTCATCGGGGCCCTGGAAGGCGTCTCGGACCCGGAAGTGAAGCGCAAGACGATCGGCAAGCTCTTCATCGATGTGTTCGAGGCCGAGGCCAACAAGATCGGCGGCGCCGATTTCCTGGCGCAGGGCACTCTGTACCCCGACGTGATCGAGAGCGTGTCCTTCACGGGCGGCCCGTCCGTGACGATCAAGAGCCACCACAACGTGGGAGGCCTGCCCGAGCGCATGAACATGAAGCTCGTCGAGCCACTCCGCGAGCTCTTCAAGGACGAGGTGAGGGCGCTCGGCCGCGAACTCGGCCTGCCCCAGGCCTTCGTGGGCCGCCACCCCTTTCCGGGCCCGGGCCTCGCGATCCGCGTGCCGGGCGAGATCACCCGCGAGAAGCTCGACATCCTGCGCAAGGCGGATGCGATCTACCTTGAGGAAATCCGCCTCGCCGGACTGTACGACGAAATCTGGCAGGCTTTCGCGGTGCTGCTGCCGGTGAAAACCGTCGGCGTCATGGGTGACGGACGCACCTACGATCATGTCTGCGCGCTTCGAGCCGTGACCTCCGTCGACGGCATGACGGCCGATTTCTATCCCTTCGACATGCAGTTCCTCGGGCGCGTCGCCACGCGCATCATCAACGAGGTGAAGGGCATCAACCGCGTCACCTACGACATCACCTCGAAGCCCCCTGGGACGATCGAGTGGGAGTAAGAATACTACCCACTACTTTGCCCTAAACTGTTGATTTCCTTCAGGTCCGTTCCGATCTTTCGAGTTACAAACCCGCCGCACGTTCCGTGGCGCCCGAGAGGGCTCCAGGCGACCGAGATGGCGAGATCCTGTCAACTCGCGAGATTATCCAGATGCGCCAATCTCCCCTACCCGACGAGCCGGGTTCCAGCAGCTCGTATGTGACCGAGTCGCACGAGGTGCTGGAGGGCATGGTCAAGATCCTCTGCACCGTCCATAGCGGACCCGTGTGGCAGATGTCGTGCTGGGTCAGGGAGGAGCAGCGCTACTTTCGGAAATCGCTCAGGACCAAGCTCCTCGATGAGGCAAAGGAGCTGGCAACCGAGGAATACGTCGCGCTCAAGGCTCGCCTGCGCAACGGCGAGATGGTGTTCTCCAAGACCGCCAAGGAGCTCGTAGCCGAGTATCTGGCTGCGCAGGAGAAACGCGTCCGGCCTGCCGGCAAACACCAAGGCGGGATCACCGCCGCGCGTTACGCTCTCATCCGATCCGTGTTGACCCGGCATTTCCTTTCCTTTGTTGGGGAGAACACCAAGCTCGATAAGATCGATCCGCTCTCGTTTCGATCCTACTTCCAGCAGCGGTGGACGGTACAGCCCGGCGTGAAGACCGTCACCCTCAAGAACGAGCGCAGCGTGATCGCGGGTCTTTTCCGCTATGCGATAGAGAACCGGCGCGTGACACCGAACAAGATGCCGGTATTCGAGAAGCTACCGACCAGCACACAGAAGTACTCGGCCAAGGACAACGCGAGGGACGCCTTCACGGTCGAGGAGTGGAAGGCGGTCTACGAGGTTGTCGAGCACTGGCACAAGGGCATTGAGGACGAGGTCGAGAGAATGAACCGGCAGTTCGTTCGCGACTTCATCCTGATCTCGGCCAACACGGGTTTGCGCTTTGGCGAGATGCGCAAGCTGAAGTGGAGCATGGTCGAGGTGTACGACGAGGAGGACGGGCGCAAGAACGTGAAGATCATGGTGCCGCCCGACACTAAGACCGGGGCACGCCCGGTGCAGGGCCGAATGGGAGGTCTGTTCGAGCGGATCCGGCGCTACTCGAACTTCACCGGACGGGGTGACTGGGTATTTGTGGACAACGAGACCGGCGAACAGCTGGATCGCAAGGTGTACTACCGGCTCTGGGACGAGCTCCTGGAGCGGGCGGGTCTAAATGACACGACGAAGCGACTGACCTTCTACTCGCTGCGGCACACCTACTGCACGATGCGGCTGATGGCAGGGGTCAGCGTGTTTCTGCTAGCCCGCAATATGGGCACGAGCGTCAAGTACATCGAGGAGCACTACGGGCACGTGGACATCGATGTCATGCGCCGGGAGCTCACGCGCGACCGTAGGAAAGCCGATCACGCGATGCGCGTCATCACAGAATAGGGCAGGAGCAACGAACCGGGCATACTGAATGCGCCAAGGGCTGATCAGGCAGAGAGGAGAAGCTCACGGTGGCGCCACACCACGTCACTGGCATAGGCACCCGGACACGCGCCAGCCAGCCGGTCCCGGAAGCGTTGACGTGCCTCCCTGAAGAGGCGCTGCTTCTTCCTATACGGCTGAGCCCCGACGCCACTGTCGCGGACGATAGCTGAGACTGCAGCGTAGAGATCTGCTGCGGCAGCCTCGATACCCGGATTGCGTTCCACAAGTCGCAGGCAGCTGCTCAGCAGTTCGCCGAGCAGCTTCTGAAGATGGTGCATCTCAGCCGGGCCACCGCCTTGCTGGATTGCGGTCAGCGCACGCTCCAACAGCTCCAGCATCTCGTCAAGTTTTGCAGCAAAGGTCGGGTGCGTCATTCGTTGTAACCTCAATCCGGAGGTCGTGGTCCGTGTGAACGTCACCAGGTAGCTTAGAGTGGTATGGTTAACCAACGGTATCGATGCCCCTCCGTGTCAGGCTGGATCTGGAGCAGCAGATCGCCGGTTCAGGATGCCTTTCGCACGCGGTCGCTGCTTTCATAAAGCTAAACGTCGACCGCAGTGACTTTCTTATGCCTCGGCTATGGGCCGCGTGTAAGCTTCTGTTAACCATAGCATTCGTGTGGCGCTCGCATGCTCGCCGTAGCCACTCTCTGACCACACTCGCTCACGATCGTCCGGCCACTTCGAAGAGGAGAAGGCATGATGGACGGGAGTACAGCGAAGCGGGTAAAAGCCCATCGGGTGGTAACCCTCACGATGCTGCTTGTGGCCCTCACTGGCTGGGGCGCCTTTGCCTCTGCATCCCAATCTGCTGGTGTAGCTCGGCGTGCCGTCGAGGAGGCAAACGCGCTCAGGGAGACAGAACGGGCAATGCTCCTTCGGGAGCAGGCTTCAGCTCTGGCGGTGCTACACGCGCAGATCGGTGATCTTGAGCAGCAGCTTCGGCTGGCAACCACGAGGTTCAATGAAGCCTCACCTGACGTGAGTGAAACCGGTGGAGTCCTGCCCTCACGCTCGCCGTCGAGCCCTAATTCGAAAGCGATCCGGATCAAACCGCGACCCTAGCTGCCAAAATAGTGCGCGAGTGAGGGCTCAACCTTGTCGAGCTCGAACTCGAAAAGCTCAAGGAGAACATCGTCAGGCGCTGCGACCATGATGTAGCGCCACGACTGAAACTCGCGGATGTCTGACCTAAACAGCGCGCCCTTGCTCCTCATCTCGCTTACAAGCGCAGCGAGATTGTCTGTCCTGATGCCGAGATGATGAATGGCGCTGCGCCCATGATCACGTGGTGGCTGATCATACAGGTGCAGCCGACCGTATCCGACCTTCAGGAACACATTGCGAGACCTGGCCAGAGTTCCGTCGAATGCGACCTCTGCCTGGAGCATTCTCCTCCACCACGAGATTGTTGCATCGATATCCGCTGCGAACAGATGTGCGTGATGAAGATCGATCATCGTTGTCGCCACGGGCAAATGCTTCGGTGTTGATGCGAGATGACCTCAGTAGGCGAGCAGGCTCAGCGCCACCGCGGCTACGTTTAGGACAAACAAGAGAGGAAGCAGCGCCGTCCAGACTGGCGCGCGCCGGCCATTACCGTGGAAGGCTTCAGCCTCGTCTGCAGACCGATGAGCGGGGCTCCTCATGGTGTTCTCCCAGGTGCTCGATATTGGTTTCGATAAGACCAAAGTTGGAACAGCCTACACCACGCAGATGTGCGCTGGAGCACATCCAGTAGGGCCGGTGCGGCTTGCAGCACTATGCAGAAGCCTGACTATTACCTAAGCACGTGACGCAACGATCCCGAGACACATGCTCCACCTCATGGGGTATAGGGGAGAGCACGCGAGACTGAGTGCGGCACGGGCAATACCACGCTCCTGGACGCTACACCGCCTCGCCTCAACCCTGAGGTGTGGATCGGCGTCCAAGAGGGACCCACTCTGTTTTGAAGGTAAGTGACTGCAAGCATTGGGACTTACTGTTTCAACTGCAATATCAATCGGCGCCGAGTCGGAACCCACCTCGCGAGAGATTTTACCCGAAAGCTCAAACCTTTAGCTGGAAAGGGGGCGTGGGTTCCTCTTGGACGCCGGTTCACAGTTGAAACGGAGATCATTCGGCGGCCCGTAGGAAGGCGGCTTCGGGAGGGTAGGCCGACGATACACGCCCACTGCGGGCCGAGCCCTCGACGACGACGTAGGGCAAAGCGTCGACGCCGGTCGACATGACACGGGCGCGAACGCCATAGACCTCTTCGAGGAGGCCCGGTGTGATGACCTCGCGCGGGGGGCCGATGGCCACGAGCCGTCCGGCGGCCAGCACCATGACCCGATCCGCGACGCGCAGCGCATGATTGAGATCGTGCAGCGCGACGAGGATGCAGATGTCCCGCTCCCGCGCCAGACGCTGCACCAGCGAGAGCACCTCCACCTGTCGATGGAGATCGAGAGCGCTCGTGGGCTCGTCCATGAGCAGGATCTCGGGCTCGCGCACGAGGGTCTGAGCGATGGAAACGAGCTGACGCTGGCCGCCGCTCAGCTCCGCGAGATTGCGGAAGGCGAGATCGTCGATGCCCAGCTCGTCGAGCACCCTGTCGACGAGTTCGAGATCCGCCTCGTCGACGGACCAGCCCCCGCGTCCCTCCTGCTTGCGGGCGAGCAGAACGGCCTCGTAGACCGTGAGCACGGCCGCCGCGGCACTGTCCTGCGGGAGGTAGCAGGGCTGGCGGCCGGCGCGGCTGACCGACCCGTTAACGAGCACCGATCCGGGACCTCGGACGAGACCTGCGATGCGCCGAAAAAGCGTCGATTTGCCGGCTCCGTTGGGGCCCAGAACAGCCACGACCTCACCCCCGTGCAGCACGGGCGTGGTAAGCCCCGAGAGGGCATTTCGGCCGTCCGCACGAGAGGGCGATCCATAGGATGCGCCGACATCGCGCAGCTCCAGACTGGGCTTGGCGAAAGGGCCTACCATGAGCGCCATCTCCGGTTGTTCGAGAGAATGAGGCTGAAGAAGAACGGCACGCCGACAAGGGCCGTCACGATGCTGATCGGGAAGGTGAGGCCCGGGATCAGGGACTTGCTGACCACCGACGACGCCGAGAGGAGCGCAGCGCCCGCGAGTGCGGAAGCCGGCAGGAAGAAGCGCTGGTCCTCGCCGATGAGCATGCGCGCGATGTGCGGGCCGACGAGGCCGATGAAGCCGATGGTTCCGACGAACGAAACCGGCACCGCGGCCAGGAGGCTCACCAGCAGCATGGATTCGAGTCGCAGGCGCCGGACGTCGATCCCGAAGCTCGCGGCCTTGCCCTCGCCGAGTCTCAGGGCCGTCAGGGCCCAGACCCGGCGCATGAAGAGCGGCAGGCATACGAAGAGGACGGCCGTCGTGATGGCGAGCTTCTCCCATGTCGCTTTGGTGAGGCTCCCCATGGTCCAGAACACCACCGCGCCGAGTGCCTGTTCGGAGGCCACGAACTGCAGGAGCGACAGGAGGGCGTTAAACGTGAAGACGAGCGCGATGCCGAGCAGCACCACGGTCTCGGTGCTCACGCCCCGGCGCTGGCTGAGCACGTGGATGAGAAGCGCAGCCGCCGCCGCGGCGAGAAACGCGTTCAAGGGCACCATGTAGTTGATGGCGACCGGCACGATCGAGAGGCCGAGCACGAGTGCCAGCGCCGCCCCGAAGCTTGCCGCCGCGGAGATCCCCAAGGTGAAAGGGCTCGCGAGCGGGTTGTTGAGGATGGTCTGCATCTGCGCCCCCGCCACGGCGAGCGAAGCGCCGACCACGATCGCCATGAGGGCGACCGGCAGCCTTATCTCCCAGATCACCACACGCAATGTCGCCGGCACACCCTCGGGAGAGGATAGGGCCCACACGACCTCCGCGACGGACAACCGCGCCGGCCCCGTCATGAGGTCGACGAGAAAGCTCGCTACGAGGAGAGCCGCGAGCGCGAGGATGACGAGCTTCTTGCGCCGCGTCAGCGCGCGGTACTCCGCGCGCCGTGGGGTCGAGGCGAGGGCTGCCTGCGGGCTGGCAACAGCCGTGAAGGGCATCCCGGCCATCAGCCGTTCGCCTGGAGCGAGACCCAGTAGCCCGGCTGGTAGGGGATAGGCAGGAAGCGCTCGTGCAGGCTGCGCAGGGCGGCATCCGGATCGACGTCGCGGAAGAGGTTCGGGTGGAGCCACTTGGCGATCTGCTGCACGGCCACGAACTGGTAGGGGCTGTTGTAGAACTGGTGCCAGATCGCGAAAGCCTTGCCGCTCGAGGCCGCGGGCAGCGTCCGGAAGGCGGGGCGCTGCATCAGCCCCGCGAGCTTGCGCCGGGCCCCCGCCTGATCGGCATTGGGACCCACGCCGACCCAGGCGCCGCCGGGCACATAGGCATCCCAGGCGCTTCCCGTCACGATCACGGCATCGGGTTTGGCGGCGACGATCTCCTCGGGGCTGATCGTCCCGAAGGTTCCGGGGATGAGGCCAGAGCCCAGATTGCGCCCGCCGGCGAGCTCGACCATGCGGCCGAAGTTCTCCCGGCCGAACGACATGCAGCAATCGTCCGAGTAGCCGCCCGCGCGATCCACCATGACGAGGGGCTTCTGGGCTTCGGTGAGGTACGCACGCGCCAAGCGCTCCTCGACGAGGGCGAGCTGCTCGGCCCGGAAGGCGATGAACTCCTCGGCCACAGTCTCGCGTCCGAAGAGCTTGCCCATGAGGCGCATCGAGGGCTCGGTGTTCTCGAACGGCTTCTCGCGAAAATCGACATAGACCACGGGGATCCCGACGCCCGCGAGCTTCTCGACGAGCTTGGCTTCGTCGCTCGCGACCTTCGCCTCGATGTTCATGAGAAGAACGTCGGGCTTGAGGGCGACGGCCTGTTCGATGTCGAACGCGCCCTCCTTCATGCCCCCGAAGGTCGGTAGCTTGCCGATCTGCGGGTTCTGGGCTGCATAGAGCTTGAAGGTGCCGGGATCCGCCTTGGCGAGATCGTCGCGCCAGGCGACGACGCGGCGGAACGGATTCTCCTTGTCGAGGGCCGCCACGAAATAGATCTGTCGTCCTTCGCCAAGAATGACGCGCTCCACGGGCGCCCGCACACGAACCGTGCGCCCAGCCACATCGGTGACTTCGACGGTGGACGTTTGGGCCACGGGAGCGGATGTCGTTTGTGCTGGAGCGGAAGGGCTCAGAGCGACGACGGCGAGAAGGGAGAAGCATGCGGGCGCGACGAAGCGCGCACCGGCACGGCGCAGGAAGGCGGTCATGGAAAACCTCATCGGCCAGGGTTCAAGGCCCTGCGTTAAGGGGATGCACGTGTCCGTGCAGTTTCCGAACTAGTCTGAGTCGATGCGAAAAGCAAAGTAAAATCAGTAACTTAGAACTGTTTCAGTTTGGATCTGTTCTGAACTGGGTGCGTATGTCCAAGATCTGCAAGCGCTTTCCCGACTATGCACGCCTACCGCAACCGCCCTGAGACGACGCCTCGATGCACCCGAAGGCTCCCGGATGCCGGGCAGCCGGCGCGGTAGCCGCGCCCGATCCGTTCCGGTATATCTCGGCCCTATCTGGCGGGCACCTCCATGACACTTCTGATCCTCGGCCTCATCGTCTTCATCGGCACCCACTCCTTCACCATGGCGCGAGGCCCGCGCGGGAATCTGGTGCGCCGGTTCGGGGAGGGGGCCTACAAGGGGATCTACTCGCTGGTGTCGCTCGCCGGCATCGTGCTGATCTCGATCGGCTATGGGCAATACCGGGCGAACGGCTACATCCCGGTCTGGGACCCGCCGGTGTGGACCCGCCACCTTTCCCTCATCCTGGTTCTCGTCGCGTTCATAGCGTTCGTGGCCGCCTATCTGCCCGGGCACATCAAGAGCCGCCTCAAACATCCCATGCTGGTGGGCGTGAAGGTCTGGGCCCTCGCGCACCTCATCGCCAATGGAGATCTCGGCTCCATCCTCCTGTTCGGGTCCCTGCTGGCCTGGGCGGTCGCGGCGCGCATCTCGGTGAAGCGCCGGGATGAGGTGCGGGTCCACGGCGGTCCTGTGGCGCCGCCCACGGGTTGGCGCAACGATCTCCTCGCAATCGGGATGGGCACCGTGGCGTACCTCGCTTTTGCATTCTGGCTCCACCCCTGGCTCATCGGCGTCGCCGTCGTGCCGATGCGGGGCTGATCGGAGGCGCGGACCGCAGGCGCGGCTTCTCGGGGCGCGCGGATTTTCGGAAACCAGGCCCCGGGCGTCGCTCCCTTCTTGTGCTCTCGCGACCCGTCGGCCGATGCTCTGCGGGAGCCAGGCCTCTCGCCTTGAGCGGACGCCTATGCTAGGCGACCCGGTTTCAGGCACCCGGATATCCTTAAGGTTCCCAGGCTCGGCATGGCACAGAACGACGAATTCATCCGCGAGGTCGACGAGGAGTACCGCCGCGACCAGTTCATGAAGCTGTGGCAGCGCTACAGCGGCGTGATCGTCGGCGTGGCGATCCTCGTGATCGCCTCGGTGGGCGGCTGGCGCTACTGGGAATACCGCGAGCAGCAACAGGCTCAGGCGGCTGCGGCCCGCTACGACGACGCTCTCCGCATTGCCCGCCAGGACGGGCAGGACCAGGAGGCGCAGCGTGCGCTCGAGGCCGTCGCCAAGGATGCACCCGGCGGCTACGGCCTTCTCGCGCGCTTCCGCCTTGCCGCCGAGCTCGGCCAGACCAACGCGGCCGACGCCGCCAAGGCCTACGATGCGTTGGCCGCGGATTCCTCCGTTCCGGCGCCCTGGGGCGACCTCGCGCGCCTGAGAGCCGCCATGCTCCGCATGGAGGCCGATCCCGCGTCCGTGCGCCCGGCTCTGGAACCGCTCGCGGCCCCGTCGAATCCCTGGCGCCACACGGCCCGGGAACTTCTCGGCCTGTCGGGGCTTAAGGCCGGCGATTACGATCTGGCCGGCCGCTGGTTCGATCAGATCGCGGCCGACCGGGACACGCCGCAAGGGCTGCGCAGCCGGCTCGAAATCTACACCGCTCTCGTGGCCGGCGGTCCGGTCCAGGCCACGCAGTAGAAACCAAGTCCGGACCGCTCGCGTCGCCGGCGGTCCGGGCCAGGCAGTCACGCCACCACGCAGTCGAACCACGAGGCCGCGGGCCTTCCATCGGGGAACCACGATCCATGACGCCCCTCGTCGCCATCGTCGGGCGGCCGAACGTCGGCAAATCCACGCTCTTCAACCGCCTCGTCGGCAAGAAGCTCGCGCTCGTGGACGATCGCCCAGGCGTCACCCGCGACCGGCGCGAGGGAGAGGCGACGCTCGGCGATCTCACCTTCCGGATCGTCGATACCGCCGGCCTCGAAGAGGCGACCGAAGAGTCGCTCCTCGGCCGCATGCGTGCCCAGACCGAGGCCGCGATCGCCGACGCTGACGTGATCCTCTTCCTGATCGATGCCCGGGTGGGCATTCTCCCCGCCGACCGTCCCTTTGCGGAACTCGTCCGCCGCTCTGGCAAGCCCGTCATTCTCGTGGCCAACAAGGCCGAAGGCGGGACCGGGCTGGCCGGGGCCTACGAGGCCTTTTCGCTCGGTCTGGGCGACCCCGTGCCGCTTTCGGCCGAGCATGGGGAGGGGATGGCCGACCTCTTCGAAGCGCTCATGCCGCATTTTCCGGATCCCGACGCGGAAGAGGACGAGGCGGACGATCCCAAGAAGCCCCTGCAGGTCGCGATCGTCGGCCGGCCCAATGCGGGCAAATCCACGCTGATCAACCGGATGGTCGGGGAGGATCGTCTGCTGACAGGCCCGGAGGCCGGTATCACCCGGGACTCGATTTCCCTCGACTGGGAGTGGCGCGGTCGTTCCTTCAAGCTTTTCGACACCGCTGGCCTGCGCAAGCGCGCCCGGGTGGAGGACAAGCTCGAAAAGCTCTCCGTCGCGGATGCGCTCCGCGCGGTGCGTTTCGCCGAAATTGTCGTGATCCTGCTCGACGCGACCATCCCGTTCGAGAAGCAGGACCTCTCCATCGTCGATCTCGTGGAGCAGGAGGGCCGCGCCCTCGTGATCGGTCTCAACAAATGGGACCTCGTGGCCGATCAGCCAGGCCTCCTGAAAGATCTGAAGGAGAAGGCGACCCGACTCCTCCCGCAGGTGAGAGGCGCACCCGTGGTGCCGCTGTCGGGCCTTGCGGGGCAGGGGGTCGATGCCCTCATGCGCGCGGTGGTCGAGGTCTACGAGACCTGGAACCGACGTATCTCGACCGCGCGCCTCAACCAATGGCTTGCGGATGCGCTGTCGGCCAACCCACCCCCGGCGGTGTCGGGGCGGCGGATCAAGATCCGCTACATGACCCAGGTGAAGTCCCGCCCGCCGCATTTCGCGGTGTTCGGCAACCAGCTCGACGCGCTGCCGAAGAGCTACAGTCGCTATCTCGTGAACAGCCTGCGCGAGGCGTTCGAACTGCCGGGCGTGCCGATCCGCATGTCCCTGCGCACGGGCAAGAACCCCTTCGACAAGGGCTGAGCGTTCCGGCTGAGTTCGCGGGACCAATTCGACCTTTGAACGGCCAAGGTTCCGCCATCTGGTGGTCCATCCGCCGCCGCTATCCCTTCTCAACTTATCCGTGAGCGTGAGCACAGGGAGGGTTGTGACGTGATCAGTAGGTTTGTGCTGGGTTTCCTCGCGGCGGGCTTCGCCCAGACGGTTCTGGCCCAGGAGGCTGCGAAACCTGAAACCGGGAGGTCCGAGCCCGAGAAGCGCATCGTCGAGGTGATGTTCGTTCTCGACACCACGGGATCGATGGCCGGTCTCATCGACGGCGCGAAGCGCAAGATCTGGTCGATCGCCACCGCGATCATCGACGAGAACCCCAACGCCGACGTCCGCATGGGCCTCGTGGCCTACCGGGACATCGGCGACGAATACGTCACCAAGGCGTTCCCGATCACGAAGGACATCCAGGATCTCTATGCGGAGCTTCTCGCCCTCAAGGCCCGTGGTGGCGGCGATTGGCCCGAATCCGTGAACGAGGCCCTTGACGAGGGCGTGAGCAAAACCGCCTGGACCACGTCGCCTGCGGCCGACCGCATCCTGTTCCTCGTCGGCGATGCGCCGCCACACATGAGTTACGCGCAGGATCGGAAATACCCGGAGGTGATCGCGGTCGCGCGCCAGAAGGGCATCATCGTCAACGCCGTCCAGGCCGGCAACGCACAGGACACCGAACGCGCCTGGCGCACCATCGCCCAGCTCGGGCAGGGCCGATACATTCCGATTCCACAGGATGGCGGAAAGGTCGTCGTGATCGAAACCCCCTTCGACCGGGAGATCATCGAGCTCCAGATCGAACTGAACCGCACCATCGTGCCCTACGGTTCGCTGCGCCAGCAGAGCTCCGTTGAAAAGCGCGCCAACACGGTTAAGGCAGCGCCGAGCGCTTCGGCCGCGAGCGACATGGCGGGCTACGTGAACAGGTCGTCCAAGGGCATGGAGGCCGTCACGGGCGAGGGCGATCTTGTGGCCGACATCGCCGCTGGCCGCCGCAAGCTCTCGGAGATTCCGGCCGCAGACCTGCCGGAATCCTTCAAGGGCCTCGATGCCGAAGCCCAGGCTGCCAGAATCGAGGAGAATACCCGTCGGCGTGGGGCTCTCGCCTCGCAGATGAGCGAGCTTGTGCGCAAGCGAGACGGCTACCTCGCGCAAGCGCGCCCCAAGGGGGCGGGAAAGAGCGATGCCTTCGACGACGCCGTGAAGGCGACCCTGCGGGCGCAGATGAAGCGTTAGGGCAGATCCCGAAACGTCTTCAACTTTTCGGGATCATGTGGTGGACCAGGAGATAGCGGAGCACGAGCCGATCCAATCGGAACGGATTGGGCTCTGGCATCTCTTTCAAGGCATCGCCCGGCGATGAACCCAGATCCAAGAGCGAGCACCTTGTAGGCTCCCCATTCGGGTTCGCGCTGGCGCCCGGCCCCAGAATGAGCGTGATGTCTTCGCGCGAAGGATAGGGTTTACACCGGCCCCTGCGGAGAGAGCACGTGGCCGCCGCTCGGGAAGTCGTAGATCTTGCCGGTCTCGTTCCACGACGCGTCGCTCAAGGTCACGAAGTGAGGCGCGAGGTCCTCGGGGGTGCGCAGTGTCATGGGGTCCTCGCCCGGCATGGCGGCGCGGCGCATCGAGGTGCGCAGGGGCCCGGGGTTGAGGAGCATCGCGCGCACGGGCGTCTTCACGGTTTCGGCCGCATAGGTTCGCACCAACGCTTCAAGAGCGGCCTTCGAGATGGAGTAGGGCCCCCAATAGGCAAGGCATTTGTGCGCGGCGCCCGACGACACGAAGATGGCGCGCCCAGCATCGGAAGCGCGCAGCAGCGGGTCGAGGGAGCGGATGAGGCGGTAATTGGCCGTCACATTGACGGCCATGACCTCGTCCCAGACCGGCTGGTCGATATGGGTGATGGGTGACAGCTCGCCCAGGATTCCTGCATTGCCGACGAGGATGTCGAGTTTGCCCCAGCGCTGATGGAGGGCGGCGCCGAGCCGATCGAGAGCGTCGTAGTCCTTGAGGTTCACGGGCACGAGCGTCGCCGTGGAGCCCCGCTCGCGGATCGCGTCGTCGAGTTCCTCGAGGGCGCCCTGCGTGCGGGCGAGCGCAACGATGTGGGCGCCGGCTTCGGCCAGCGCAAGGGCCGCCGCGCGGCCGATCCCGCGGGAGGCGCCGGTGACGACCGCGATGCGGTCCTGAAGCCGTTTCACCATCGCGTTAGTCCGCCTCGGCAAGAAGCGCGAGCCGCCGCGGCGTCGCGACGGCGAGGTCCGTCAGGGGCGTGGGATAATCGCCCGTGAAGTAGTGGTCGGCGAATTGCGGCTGGTGCGGATTGCGCTGCTCCTCGCCCATGGCACGGTAGAGGCCGGCGATGGAGAGAAAGGCCAGGGTGTCGGCGCCGATATATTCGCGCATGCCCTCGAGGTCGTGCGTCGCCGCGAGAAGCTTCTCTTTCTCGGGCGTGTCGATGCCATAGAAGTCCGGGTGGGTGATCGGGGGGCTCGAGATGCGGAAATGCACCTCGCGGGCGCCGGCCTCGCGCATCATGTGAACGATCTTCACCGACGTGGTTCCACGCACGAGGCTGTCGTCCACGAGCACGATGCTCTTGCCCTCCACGGCGGCGCGATTGGCGGAGTGCTTCATGCGGACTCCGAGCTCGCGCACCGACTGGGTCGGCTGAATGAAGGTGCGTCCCACATAATGGTTCCGGATGATGCCGAGTTCATAGGGAACGCCGCATTGCTGGGCATAGCCGAGCGCCGCCGGTACCCCGGAATCGGGCACCGGGATCACGACATCGGCGGGGACGTGGGATTCCCGCGCGAGCGCCGCCCCCATGGCCTTGCGGACGTCGTAGATCGAGCGCCCGTTCACGATGGAATCCGGGCGGGCGAAATAGATATACTCGAACATGCAGGGACGCGCGGGCTGGCGCGGCGCGAAGCGGAAGGATTCGAGGCCCTCCTCCGAGATCACCACCACTTCGCCGTTCTCGACGTCGCGCACGAAGCGCGCGCCGATGATGTCGAGGGCACAGGTCTCGGAGGCCAGGATGTAGCGGCCGTCGAGTTCCCCCAGCACCAAGGGGCGGATGCCGAGCGGATCGCGGGCGCCGACGAGCTTTTTGTTCGTGATCGCGACCAGCGCATAGGCGCCCTCGATCTGGCTGATCGCCTCGACGAAGCGGTCGACGAAACGGTTGCGCCGGGAGCGCGCGACGAGGTGGACGATCACCTCAGTGTCGGTGGTGGACTGGCAGATCGCCCCGTCCGCGATGAGCTTGCGGCGGAGCGTCAGGCCGTTCGTGAGATTGCCGTTATGGGCCACCGCGAATCCGCCGCCGGCAAGTTCAGCGAAGAGCGGCTGAACGTTTCGCAGAACGGTCTCGCCCGTGGTGGAATAGCGCACATGGCCGATGGCCTGCATGCCCTCGAGACGCTCGATGGTCGCGCGATCGGAAAACGAGTCGCCCACGAGGCCGAGCTTGCGCTCCGAGTGGAACACGTGGCCGTCGAAGGAGACGATGCCGGCTGCTTCCTGTCCGCGGTGTTGGAGAGCATGGAGGCCGAGCGCGGTGATTGCGGAAGCGTCGGGATGGCCGTAGATGCCGAACACGCCGCATTCCTCTCGGAGCGTGTCGCCGTCGAGGTCGAGATCGACCGGGCGGGACTCGCCCGCGCGCTGAGGTTCGACCGGCCGGGTTTCCGACCAGGTCCTGGACCGTGAAAGCATCAGACTGTTCCCAAGGGCGTGCCGGGGCCGGGCACACAAGCTTTATGTAGGCGCTCCGAACCCCGCAGCCAATGACCTAACCGAACGGGCAGCGGCGCCCTCAAGCCCATCCCCGTCGGCTTGGGCTGCGCTGGGAGTGCCCACCCGGGCTTCCCATCGGATCAGCTGCGCCGGGGCGGGGGAGCGGGCTGGTTGGCCGGCGGACGCTGCGGATCCGGTTCGGCGGGTTCGGCAGGGTCGCCCCCGGCGCCGGGCTTGCGGATCTGCTTGAGCAGGGTCTCGGGATCGTCGGGCAGCATGGCGATGAGGTTGTTGCCCGTGTTCTCCAGCATCGGCCGGGTGCGGGCGGTCACGGCCCATTCCGGGTTCTTGCCCTGCAGGAGCCATCCAAGGAAGATCCAGCCGATGACGCAGATCAGGAAGCCGCGGGCGGCACCGAAGACGAAGCCGAGGGTGCGGTCGAGGGCGCCGATGCGGGAGTCGAGGATCAGGTCCGAGATCTTCACCGTGATGATCGACACGATGATGAGCGTAAGGACGAACACTCCGCCGATGGCGGCGGCGAGCCCCACGGTGTCTGACGTGATGTAGGGCTTCACGAAGGGCAGCACCATGGGATGCAGGAACCATGCAGCGGCCGCTGCTGCCACCCAGGCTCCGATCGCCAGCACCTCGCGGGTGAAGCCGCGCACCGCGGCGAGAAGGGCCGAGATCACGACGACGCCGATGACGGTGAGGTCCAGAACGGAAATGGGCATGAGCCGAGCCTTGAAGAGCCGTTGGGGGAGCGGGGCCGAACGGCCCAGTCGGGTTCGAGTGCGGGCGGTGTATAGCCGCAACAAACCGCCCCGTCACCCTTCGGGCCCCCGGGTCGTCGACTTTTGGTTCTCCCGCCTGACATCCCTGGGCCGAGGAGCGGGTCCGCTGTCTCACTATGAGGTTGTTCAAGCTTCCCGGCGGTAGGGCACTGCTTTCTGCCGTGGGCTGGCAGCGATCCCGGCCACAAGATCCGCGATATGGCCGACGGAGGCGGTCGCAAGCGGCGGGCGCTCCCCCTTCTCGGCCCGAGGCGGCGGCGCAACGGCCTGGGAGAAGCCGAGCTTCGCGGCCTCCTTCAGACGTGCCTGAGCCTGGGCGACCGGCCGGATGGCGCCGGAGAGGCCCATTTCGCCGAAATAGACAGTATCGGGCGGCAGTGCCGTCCCGGAGAGGGAGGAGACGAGGGCGGCCGCGGCGGCAAGATCGGCGGCGGGTTCGGTGATGCGAAGTCCGCCCGCCACGTTGAGGTAGACGTCGTGCATACCGAGCCGCAGGCCGCCATGGGCCTCGAGCACCGCGAGCACCATGGAGAGCCGGTTCTGATCCCAGCCCACCACCGCCCGCCGGGGGTTGCCGAGAGCCGAAGGGGCGACGAGGGCCTGGATCTCCACGAGTACCGGCCGCGTGCCTTCCATGCCGGCGAAGACGGCGGTGCCGGCCGTCGCCATGTCGCGTCCCGCGAGAAAGAGCTCCGAGGGGTTCGGGACCTCCCTGAGGCCCTGATCGGACATCTCGAACACTCCGATCTCGTCCGTCGGCCCAAAGCGGTTCTTCACGGTGCGCAGGATGCGAAAGTGATGGCCGCCCTCGCCCTCGAAGGACGCGACCGCATCGACCATGTGCTCGACGACGCGAGGACCCGCGATCTGTCCGTCCTTGGTGACGTGGCCCACGAGGATCACCGACGTCCCGGAGGTCTTCGCGAAGCGAATCAGAGACTGGGCGGAACCGCGCACCTGGGTGACGGTGCCGGGCGCCGATTCCACGGTTTCGGTCCACATGGTCTGGATCGAATCGATGATCGCGAGGGCCGGCGGGGCGCCCTGCGCGAGGGCCGGCGGGGCGCCCTGCGAGAGGGTCGCGATGATGTCCTCGACATTGGTCTCGGAGGCGAGTTCCACGGGCGCGCGGGAGAGCCCGAGCCGGTCGGCGCGAAGCCGCACCTGCGCGACCGCCTCCTCGCCGGAGATGTAGGCGACCCGGTGTCCGCGCAACGCGAGAGCGGCGGAGGCCTGCATGAGCAGCGTCGATTTCCCGATCCCTGGATCGCCGCCGAGAAGGATCACGGAGCCGCGGACGAAGCCGCCGCCGGTCACCCGATCGAGCTCGGCGATGCCCGAGGGCGTGCGCGGCGCCTCCAAGGCCTCGCCCGTGAGGCCCTCGAGGGGGAAGACGCGGCCCTTGGCCCGGCTCGGCCGCGTCGCCACGGGGCCCACCATTGGGTTCGCGGAGCCGGTCTCCTCCACGATGGAGTTCCAGCCCCCGCAGGCCTCGCATTTGCCCTTCCAGCGGTTGTAGACCGCGCCGCAGCTCTGGCAGATGAAATTTGGTTGACGTTTGGCCATGATTCAGAGGTCGCTTCGAAGGAAATGGACCGCCCGACGCGGCCGAAACAACGCGACCTCAAGTGGCGTCAGGGATGCCCCCCGGTCACACCTCAATATAGGTACGGGCGTAGCGCCTTCCCAGGCTGGTGAGCACCTCGTAGCCGATGGTTCCCGCCCGCCGGCCCACCTCGTCCACGGTGAGGTCCTCTCCGATCAGCACCGCGGGATCGCCCCGTTTCACGGCGCCCTCTGGGACGTCCGTGACGTCCACGATGATGAGGTCCATGGAGACGCGCCCCGCGAAGGGGCAGCGCAGGCCCGCCACGATGGCCTCTCCCGACGGCACGCCTTCTCGTGCCTTTGCGTCCGTGGCGCTCGCCGCCCGCATGTAGCCGTCCGCGTAGCCGACCGACAGGGTCGCGAGACGCCGTGGGCCTTCCGCCGTCCAGGTCCCGTTGTAGCCCGCAGTGTCGCCGCCCCGCACGGTTCGGAGCTGGATGATCCGAGCTTCGAGCCGCACCACGGGGCGCATGGGATTGGGCTCCGAGGGCGTCGGATTGCCGCCGTAAAGGGCGTAGCCCGGGCGAACGAGATCGTAATGGACATCCGGCAGGAAGATGCCCGAGGAATTGGCGAGCGAGGCCGGCAGGCCCGGCAGGGCGGCCCGCAGCGCCGCAAAGGCCTCGATCTGGCGGCGCGTCACCGGATTTCCCGGTTCCTCGGCGCGGACGAAATGACTCATCAGGAGTGCGGGCCCGAAATCCTGAAGCCGCGGATCGCTTTCGAGCGCCAGCCCCTCGTCGAGCGACAGGCCAAGCCGGTTCATGCCGGTATCGACGTGAAGGGCCGCCGGCCGCCGGATCCCGTCGGCCCGGCAGAAGGCCGACCATTCGTCAATCTCCTCCTGCGATCCGAGAACAGGGCGAAGATCGAGGCCAGCATAGGTGCCCCCGGTCCCGGGGGGAAATCCGTTCAAAACATAGATCGCGGCCCCGGCGCACACCTCCCGGGCGCGCACGGCTTCCGAGAGCTGCGCGACGAAGAAGGTCTTGCAGCCCGCAGCCCGGAGCGCCGGCACCGTGTGCTCGATCCCCGTCCCATAGGCGTCGGCTTTGACGACCGCGGCGGCTTCTGCCCCGTGCGCGCGGTCCCGCAGAAGGCGCCAATTCGCGACGATCGCGGAGAGGTCGACGGTCAGATGGCCGCCCGCCTCGGCAGGCGGGATCGCGCCGGTCGTAACGCTCGATCTACGAGGTGCGGTATCGTTCACGCGCTGTCTTTCAGGGTGCCATCGCGGGCCGGCCCGCCCCTGCCACGCCAAACGCAATGACACAGTTTGCATCCCGTCCGCCAGCGTGGCGTCGCGGCCTGCCTGGAGCCGTTTCCCGATCGGAAACCAGCTCCCGTTCCATGGTGGTCGCGGCTTCGTCCATTGAGCCGGAGCCACGTCACTCGGATCAACCCTCTAATCCCCCATCCGCTCCGGCAGCTTGTCCTCGTCGGCGAGGTCCGCGAAGCGGGTGACGTCGGCCTGGAAGGCGAGTTGGACGGTGCCGGTGGGGCCGTGGCGCTGCTTGCCGATGATTACCTCGGCCTTGCCGTGCACCTGATCCATCTCGGTCTGCCATTTGAAGTACTCCTCGGTGCCGGGCTTCGGCTCCTTGTTCTTGAGGTAGTACTCGTCGCGGTAGATGAACATCACGACGTCGGCGTCCTGCTCGATGGAGCCCGATTCGCGCAGATCCGAGAGCTGGGGCCGTTTGTCGTCGCGGCTTTCCACTTGGCGGGAGAGCTGAGACAGGGCGAGGATCGGGACGTTGAGCTCCTTGGCGAGCGCCTTCATGCCCGTGGTGATCTCGGTCAGTTCCTGCACCCGATTCTCCCCCTTCTTGGAGGAGCCGGAGAGGAGTTGCAGGTAGTCGACGACGAGGAAGTCGAGACCGCGCTGACGCTTGAGGCGCCGCGCTCGGGCCGCGAGCTGCGCGATCGAGATGCCGCCGGTCTGGTCGATGTAGAAGGGGATCGTCTGCATCTTCCGGGCGGCTTCGGTGATCTTGTAGAAATCGTCCTCGCGCATGTCGCCGCGGCGGATCTTGTAGGAGGGCACGCCCGCCTGCTCTGCGATGATACGGGTGGCGAGCTGCTCGGCCGACATCTCGAGGGAGAAGAAGCCCACGATCCCGCCATTGACTGTTTTCAGGGAGCCGTCGGGCTGCTTCTCGCTCTGGTAGGCGTCGGCGATGTTGAAGGCGATGTTGGTGGCAAGCGAGGTTTTGCCCATGGCCGGCCGCGCCGCGAGGATCACGAGGTCCGAGGGCTGGAGGCCGCCGAGCATGCGGTCGAGATCGCGCAGGCCCGACGAGATGCCCGAGAGCTTGCCTTCCCGCTTGTAGGCTGCGGCCGCCATGTCGATGGCGCTTGTCAGCGCATCCGAGAAGCGCTGGAACCCGCCGTCGTAGCGGCCCGTTTCGGCGAGCTCGTAGAGCCGCCGCTCCGCGTCCTCGATCTGGTCCCGGGGGGTGCTTTCGACCGGCGAATCGTAGGCGACGTTCACCATGTCCTCGCCGATGGTGATGAGCTGCCGGCGGATGGCGAGGTCGTAGACGGTGCGGCCGTAATCCTCCGCGTTGATGACCGTGGTGGCCTCGGCGGCGAGGCGCGCGAGATACTGGGAGACCGTGACGCCGCCGAGATCCTGATCGCCCAGGAAGGTCTTGAGGGTGATCGGGGTCGCGACCTTGCCGGATTTGATCAGCGTCGAGGCGATCTCGAAGATGCGGCGGTGCAGATCCTCGAAGAAGTGCCCGGCCTCGAGGAAGTCCGAGACCCGGTAATACGCATCGTTGTTGACGAGAATGGCACCGAGAAGCGCCTGCTCGGCGTCGATGTTGTTGGGCGCCACCCGGTATTGCGGTTCCGCGGTTTCAAGGCGGGCAATCAGGGCATTAGCGGCCATAGGGCGCTCCGACGTTCAGGGAGGAATCGAACCAACCTTTAAACCCGACCCGTTAACCAATTCGCGCCCGGGCACGGGCGGGCCACGAAATCCCCGATTCCCACACGGCGACGGGGTCCCGCCTTGACTCAGGCCCGCAGACGAGTCCCTCCAGCGAAGCTGCCGGCCGATCACTCCGCGCAAGAAAAGAGCCTCCCGCCAAAACTCGGCAGGAAGCTTGTAACTAGAACATATAGTGAACGTTTTCAACGGGGGCGGCGAGGGCCATCCCCAGGGCTCGGGCGAGCGGCATCCGCCTCCTGGGCTGGAAGGCAGCCGTTCGCTCCGATTCAGCCGTCCTAGGCCTCTTCACCCTCGGCATCGGCGAGCGCCGCGCCGACTTCGAGGCCGAGGTCGTCGAGGTCGAGTTCGTCACGGGTCGTGACGTTCTCGCCACGGGCCAGGCGCTCGGCTTCCTCGGGCGACCGGGCGACGTTGATCGTCACCGTCACCTCGACCTCCGGATGGAGGGCGACCGGCACCTTGTGGAGGCCGAGCGTCTTGATTGGCTGATTGAGCACGATCTGGTCGCGGGAAACCGTGAAGCCGCCGGCGGTCATGATCTCGGCGAGGTCGCGGGTCGAGACCGAGCCGTAGAGCACACCCGTCTCGCCGGACTGCCGGATGATCGTGAAGCTCTGGCCGTTCAGCTTCTCGCCGACGCCCTGAGCCTCGCTGCGGCGCTCCAGGTTGCGGGTTTCGAGCTGGGCGCGCTGCTCCGCGAAGCGGCTCTTGTTCGCCTCGGTAGCGCGCAAAGCCTTGCCGCGGGCCAGGAGGAAGTTGCGCGCATAGCCGTCACGCACCTTCACGGTTTCGCCCATTTGGCCGAGCTTGGCGACGCGCTCGAGCAGGATCACTTCCATGGTTGGTCTCCTTCAAGGTTCAGATCGAGGGGGGAGGGGCTTTCGGCCCCGCGGTGCGGGACCCGAAACGGTGACGCAGGCCAAGACCCGTATCCGCCATGCCGAGCACGGCGAGAAGCGGCAGGATCGTGTGGCCGATCAGGGCGAGGAGCACATAAAGGCCCACCAACACGGCGCCCCGGCTGGAGCGGCCGCGGGTGGCCTCGTGCAGGAAGGCGAGGCCCTGGAGCGCGAAGGCGATGCCGAGGGCGCCCGCGAGGCTCAACCCGGCGACCCCGACAAAGCCCGGGCCGAAGCTCATTGCGATCGCGCCTGCCATCAGGAACAGGGCCTGGCGCGGCATCGCGGTTCCCGGGAGGTAGGGCCAGGGGCGGACGAGCCGCCCCGAGGTCTTCACGACCTTTCCGGCGAGCCACAGATTGACGATGAAGACGAGGGCGAACACCGCGGCGGCCACGAGGGGCACCGCGGCCACGAGGGCGCCGATGAGGTCCTCGAAGGTTTCCGGCGTCATGCCGGGAGGCAGCGACCCGCCGGAGCGCAGGACGGAATCGAGCGCGGTTCTCAGGCTCGCTCGGTAGGCCTCGTGGTCGCCCGAACCGAGCGTCACGACCCCCGCCAAGGTCACGAGGGCGGCCGCCCCTGCGGTCCACAGGAGGAGGCGCCCGACCGGGTACCAATCCATGCTGCCGTCGGCGCTGGGCCGGCCGAGAAGGGCGAGATAGGCGACCCACCAGGCTGGAAGCGCGGAGCCGATCGCGAAGGCGAGACCGGCCTCGGGGCGGAAGGCGAGCGCGGTCGCTATGCCCCCGACGGCCGCCGCGATGAGGCCCGAGCGGTGATTCCAGCCGAGCGCCGCGATCAGGATGGGGAGCGGAGCGACGTATGACAGCACCATTCCGAGCAGGGATCCGGTGATCACCACTCCGAACAGAAGCGCCGAGGCGAGGCCGGCGCCGATGCCGATCAAAACGAGTTTCATTCCGTCTCGCTGTCCCGCTGCTGTAAGCGCAGGGTTAGGGGCCTCGGCCCCAACAGACCCGACGGGGTTTCACCGCCGAGTGACACTGATGTTGATGGCTCACTCCGGGGCTCGACCTGACGGCTGCCCCGGAGTGACGATCTTGGTCTTACCGGATCACGTAGGGCAGCAGGCCCAGGAAGCGGGCGCGCTTGATCGCCTGGGCGAGCTCACGCTGCTTCTTGGCCGACACGGCCGTGATGCGCGAGGGCACGATCTTGCCGCGCTCGGAGATGTAGCGCGAGAGCAGCTTCGTGTCCTTGTAGTCGATCTTCGGGGCATTCGTGCCCGTGAAGGGGCAAGTCTTCTTCCGGCGGAAGAACGGACGACGGCCACCGCCGCCAGCACCCATGGCCATGGTTTACGCCTCCTCGCTGTCGTTGCCGCCGAAGCCGGTGTCGCGCTCGCGACGCTCGCGCTCCTTGCGCTCGTCCCGGTCGCGCTTCTGCATCATCACCGACGGCTCGGTCTCGAGGGCGTCGACGCGGATCGTGATGAAACGGAGGATGTCTTCGTTGATGCGCATCTGGCGCTCCATCTCGGCCACCGCAGGGGCCGGAGCGTTCAGGTTGAACATCGTGAAGTGCGCCTTGCGGTTCTTCTTGATGCGATAGGCGAGGGACTTCACGCCCCACATCTCGGTCTTGTCGACCGAGCCGCCATTCGCCTCGATGACTCCGCGGTACTGGTCGACCATTCCTTCGACCTGCTGCGGCGTCACGTCCTGGCGAGCCATGAAAACGTGTTCGTAGAGAGGCATGATGGGCCCTTCTTGCAGTTGCTGGTTCAGCTCTGTTGGGGAGCCGGTTTCGCGCGTCCGATCGGCGCCAAGCCCTTCGAGCCGAGAGGCCCGAGCGGTTGTTCGAAGGCGGAGACACGGGACGACGGATTCGACGAAGAGATCCTGCAGACCAAAGCCTGCCGTCCGTTCAGCCCCCGGCCGGAGCGAACGCGAAGGCCGGGCCTCTACACGCTTTTGCCGTTCAATGCAAATCCGCGAATCCCGGGTTTTCCCATGGCGCTCCGTTCAACCATCCCTATCTTAGAGCCCCCCGGGCTCCGCTTCACCCCGCCCGGGAAAGGCCCCTCGAACCCTCCATGATCCTCGGCATCGGCTCCGACCTCTGCGATATCCGCCGGATCGAACGCTCGCTGGAGCGGTTCGGCGAGCGCTTCACCCACCGGATCTTCACCGAGGGTGAGCGGCGGCGCAGCGACCGGCGCGCGGCCCGGGCGCCTTCCTACGCGAGGCGCTTTGCCGCCAAGGAGGCCTGCTCCAAGGCCCTCGGCACGGGGCTGCGCTCCGGCGTCTTCTGGCGCGACATGGAGGTTGTGAACCAGGCGAGCGGCCGCCCCACCATGCGGCTCACGGGCGGGGCGCTGGAGAGGCTGAAGGCCATGACGCCACCCGGCCACGAGGCGGTCGTCCACGTGTCCCTGACCGACGATCCGCCCCTCGCTCAGGCCTTCGTGGTCATCGAGGCCCGGCCCCGGTGAGGGCGGAGCGGGTCGTCCCGCCGGGCCGCGTCGGGCGTCGCGTTGCGGGAAATCCATCCTTAGGCTATGCCGCCCTCGGAGCGGGACCCGGACACCCCGGGGCAGGGCTGGCCCCATCGCCGAGAGCGTCGATCGACTCGACGTCGTTCCGGCTCTCGTGAGGAACACGCCTCACACCACGAAAGAGAGCCGAATCCCGCGAGGGAAACGGCGAGAACCGGAATGTTGAACTCCATGGAACGAGCGCAGGTGAGCGAAGTCTCGAAGAAGGACGAGGGCGGCCTCTGGGAAACCGTCAAGGTCGTCGTCCAGGCGCTGCTGATCGCCCTCGTCGTCAGGACGGTGCTGTTCCAGCCCTTCAACATACCCTCGGGCTCGCTCATCCCGACGCTGCTGATCGGCGATTATCTCTTCGTCTCGAAGTACACCTACGGCTATTCCAAGCACTCGATGCCCTTTAGCCCGCCGCTCTTCTCCGGGCGCGTCTGGGCGGCGGAGCCGAAGCGCGGCGACATCGCCGTGTTCAAGCTCCCGAAGGACAATTCCACCGACTACATCAAGCGGGTGATCGGCCTGCCGGGCGACCGCATTCAGGTCAGGGACGGTGTGCTCGCCATCAACGGTCAGCCCGTGAAGCGCGAACGCGTTCAGGATTATGTGACCGCCGACCCGTTTGGCCGCGCACAGGCGGTGCCGCAATACCGCGAGACGCTGCCCGACGGGCGCAGCCATTTCATCATCGAGCGAGACGGCGATCGTGGCTATTGGGACAACACGAACCTCTACACGGTTCCCCCCGGCCACTACTTCATGATGGGTGACAACCGGGACAATTCCACGGATTCCCGCGATGAGGGCAGCGTGGGCGCCGTGCCGTTCGAGAATTTCGTCGGCCGGGCCGAGATCATCTTCTTCTCCATCGACGAGAGCGCCTCGGCATGGAAGCTCTGGGAATGGCCCTGGACCGTGCGCTGGAGCCGCCTGTTCCAGCCGATCCGGTAACCCGTCTCATGCCCCAGCCGATCCGACGGTCTCGTGGCTTGTATCGGCCCAGCCGGCATCCTCGCCCCCTGATCCAGTCGATCCGTTAGACCCTTGGCCAAACGCACCCTCGACCCCCAGGCTCTCGAAGAGCGACTCGGCTACACCTTCCGGGATCGCGACCTCCTCGTCCTCGCCCTCACTCATGTGAGCGCCCCGGGCGCCGGCAGCGGCCAGAGCTACCAGCGCCTCGAGTTCCTGGGCGATCGGGTGCTCGGCCTTGCCATCGCGGAAACCCTCTACCGCACCTATCCGGGTGCGGCGGAGGGCGAACTCTCCCAGCGTCTCGCGGAACTCGTGCGCCGCGAGAGTTGCGCCGAAGTCGCCGAAGCCTGGGACGTGGGGCCCTACCTGCGCCTTGGTGCCGGCGAGGTTCATTCGGGCGGGCGGCGCAACCAGGCTATCCTGGCCGATGCCTGCGAGTCGCTCATCGGCGCCGTGCATCTCGACGGGGGCTACGACGCCGCGCGGGCGCTCGTGGAGCGCGCCTTCGCGGGGCGCATCACCGTGCCCCGCCGGCCTCTGCGCGATGCCAAGACGGCCCTCCAGGAATGGGCCCAGGGCCGTGGCCTGCCACCCCCTTCCTATGTGATCGCGGAGCAGATCGGGCCGGACCATGCCCCGAAATTCCGCATCGTCGTGACCGTGGAGGGTCTCAAGCCCGGCGACGGTCGCGGATCCTCGAAGCGCATCGCGGAACAGGATGCGGCCCGCAGCCTTCTCCTCAGAGAGGGTGTCTGGACGGGGGGAGAGCACGGTGAGGGCTGAACGGCCCGAGGGGTCGAACCCCAAGAACGGTCGCGGCTGCGGTGCTGCACCCGGATCGTGGAAGCCGGGGCGACGCGCCGGGCAGGCAATGTGGATGGAGAACGAGCATGGCGACGCCTGAAACCGGGCCCGAAGAGGCTCAGGGCAAGGAGCCGCAGGGCAAGACGAGAGCCGGCTTCGTCGCCCTTATTGGCGCTCCGAATGCGGGCAAGTCTACGCTTCTCAACGCCCTCGTGGGCTCCAAGGTCTCGATCGTCTCGCACAAGGTGCAGACCACCCGGGCTCTCGTGCGCGGCATCGCGATCGAGGGAGCGGCCCAGATCGTGTTCGTGGACACGCCGGGCATCTTCAAACCCAAGCGCCGGCTCGACCGCGCCATGGTGACCTCCGCCTGGGGCGGGGCCGCGGATGCGGATGCGGTCTGCTTCCTTCTCGACGCCCGCAAGGGCCTCGATGAAGAGGGCGAGGCGATCCTCGGCAAGCTGCCGGAAATCCGCCGCCCCACGATCCTCCTCCTCAACAAGATTGACCTCATCGAGCGCTCGCGGCTCCTCGAACTCGCCGCGAAAGTGAACGAGCGGCACGCCTTCGCCCACACCTTCATGATCTCGGCCCTGAAAGCCGACGGGACCGACCGCCTCAAGCGCGAACTCGCCGCCCTCATGCCCGAGGGTCCCTGGCTCTACCCCGAAGACCAGATCTCCGACGCGCCGCTTCGCATGCTCGCGGCCGAGATCACGCGGGAGAAGATCTACGAGCGCCTGCACGAGGAGTTGCCCTACGAATCCACCGTCGAAACCGACCAGTGGCAGCCCCGACCCGACGGCTCCGTGCGCATCGAGCAGACCGTGTTCGTGGAGCGGGAGAGCCAGCGCAAGATCGTGCTTGGCAAGGGCGGCCAGACCATCAAGTCCATCGGCCAGGCGGCCCGCCGCGAGATCGCGGAGATCGCCGAGGCGCCTGTGCACCTGTTTCTCTTCGTGAAGGTGCGGGAGAACTGGAGCGACGACCCGGAGCGCTATCGGGAGATGGGGCTCGAGTTTCCGCGGGGGTGATGCGCCGTCGGGCGGCCGGCTGGGGGTGGGTGCAGACGGTTTTGAAAGAGCTTCTTCTGGCACGACCCCGCCCCCCGGCCCCTACCCGAAAGCGGGAGGGGAGAGCGTGCGGCTACTGCGCCGACGCCGCCACCACCTTGGGGTTCTCGTTGGGGAGTACCGTGGTCCAGCCGGTCTTCGTCTCGCCTTCGCGCTTGAGGAAGATGTAGCCCGTCTTGTCCCAGCGCAGCACGGAAACGAGCTGATTGTCGAGGACCAGGTCCTCCTTGTCGGTGCGCACGGTGAGCACCGCGTGGCCCTCGCCGAAGCCGTCGATCACCACGGTCATCAGGAGCGCCCTGCGAGGCAGGCCCGCCTCGACGAGGTAGCGGCGCTTTCGGAGCTGAATGTCTTCGCAATCTCCGGCGCCGGTTTCCGCGAAATCCCAGCGGTCGGCCTCGTTCCAGTGGGCGAGATCGGTGATCGGCGTGATGCTCCGGTTGACGTAGTCGTTCACGGCGCGGATGAGCTCGACGTTCTCGGGCGTATGGGCGATCACCGCCGGCTCGCTGGTGTCGATCCGGCACTCCTCGGGCAACCGCTGGCAGAACGCGGTCCAGGCCTTGAGCGCTGTGGCGTCGCCGGCTGTCTTCATCGTGGGGGAGGCGGCCGTGACGTCCGCGAAACCGATCGCTGCAACCAGCGCGAGGGCGGACGCAAGACGAACGGACATGGAAGCCTCCAGAGCAATCCTCAAGGCGGTCGAGACGGGCAAGACCCGCCAGGCGACCGATGCTCCGGCCACATCCCTTACTGATAAGTTAACGAAACGAGCTTAGCCTTAAGACATAAGGGTTATTCACGTAACGGCATCGCCCGAGAACCCTGGCGGCACCCCATGTAGATCCTTATATCAGGATCATAGTCTTTGGTGACGGCAGCGATTTTCCAGAGGTGTGGCCACGATGCAATGGGCCGACGACGGGGTGGTGCTGGGCGCTCGCCGCCACGGCGAAGCCGGGGTCATCCTCGAACTCATGACCCGCGAGCACGGGCGCCATCTCGGACTCGTGCATGGCGGCCGCTCGCGTCGCCAGCAGCCCGTGCTCCAGGCCGGCAATACGGTCCATGCGGTCTGGCGCGCCAGGCTCGACGAGCATCTCGGCACCTTCCAGATCGAGGGGGGCGAGATGCGCGCCGCCCGCTTCATCGATTCGCCGCTCGCCCTCTATGGCCTCGCCACCCTTGCGGGTCTCATCCGCTGCCTGCCGGAACGGGACCCCCATCCGGCCCTCTACGAAACCCTGAGCCTCGTCGTCGATCATCTCGACGATCGGGAAATCGGCCCCATGCTCTTCGTGCACTTGGAACTCGCCATTCTCGCCGAATTCGGTTTCGGCCTCGATCTCACGACCTGCGCGGCGACGGGCCAGCGGCACGATCTCGTCTATGTGTCCCCGAAGAGCGGACGGGCGGTATCCGGAGATGCAGGCCAGCCCTACCGGGATCGCCTTCTCCCGCTGCCCGGCTTCCTGATCGGCCGATCGACTGCAAACCGGCCGAGCCCCGAGGACCTTCGGGCGGGCTTCGCGCTCACGGACTTCTTCCTGCGCCAGCACGTGTTCGAGCCCCGCGGCACCGCCCCGCCGGAGGAGCGGGGGCGGTTCGTGGCCCTCGCGACCGTGGCTTAACCGGCCCCACACTCAATCGTGGTAAACCCCCGATTCGGGCGCGTCTCGCCGCATGGGACGGGCTCGATGTTTCTGTTATGTTCTCCTGCTCTGAACAAGAACGAAACGATTCGTGAATAGGAGCTGCGTCCGTGGGGTATAAGGGCTCGACCCGCCCCGGATCGGGAAGGCAGCCGGAAGGGGTATCTCATGGGTAAGCCGGTCAACCCGCCGTCGGGCGAGGGCGTCGAGACCATCCAGCTGCGGGAGGCGCTGGAGGAGCGGTATCTCGCCTATGCCCTCTCGACGATCATGCACCGGGCGCTGCCCGATGCCCGGGACGGCCTGAAGCCCGTGCACCGACGCATCCTGCACGGCATGAACCTGCTGCGCCTCAATCCCGGCGGTCCCTTCAAGAAGTCCGCCAAGGTGGTGGGCGACGTGATGGGTTCTTTCCACCCCCACGGCGACCAGGCGATCTACGATGCGCTGGTGCGCCTCGCCCAGGATTTCGCCTCCCGCTATCCCCTCGTCGACGGGCAGGGCAACTTCGGCAACATCGACGGCGATAGCGCCGCCGCCTACCGCTACACCGAAGCGCGCATGACGGATGTGGCGCGCCTGCTCCTCGACGGCATCAACGAGGACGCGGTCGATTTCCGCGCCAACTACGACGGCACCAGCGAGGAGCCTTCCGTTCTCCCCGCGGCCTTTCCGAACCTGCTCGCCAACGGCGCTCAAGGAATCGCGGTCGGCATGGCGACCTCGATCCCGCCCCACAACGCGGCCGAACTCTGCGACGCGGCCCTCTATCTCGTCAGCCATCCGAAGGCGACCTCCGACCAGCTTCTTACCTTCGTGCCGGGGCCCGATTTCCCGACCGGCGGCATCGTGGTCGATACGCCGGAGAGCATCGCGGAAACCTACCGCACGGGCCGCGGCTCCTTCCGGGTGCGGGCGCGCTGGAAGAAGGAAGAGACGGGCCGGGGCACCTGGGCCCTCGTGGTCACCGAGATCCCGTACGGGGTGCCGAAGTCGCGCCTCATCGAGAAGATCGCGGAGCTTCTCCAGGAGCGGAAATTGCCGCTCCTCGCGGACGTGCGCGACGAATCCGCCGAGGACGTCCGCATCGTGCTGGAGCCGCGCTCCCGCACGGTCGATCCCGTGATCCTCATGGAGTCGCTCTTCCGGCTCACGGAGCTCGAGAGCCGCTTCCCCGTGAACATCAATGTGCTCGCCGGCGGCAGGATCCCGAAGGTCCTGGGCCTCGCCGAGTGCCTGCGCGAATGGCTCAACCACCGCCGCGAGGTGCTGGTGCGCCGCTCGCGCCACCGCCTCGGCGTCATCGAGCGGCGCCTTGAGATCCTCGGCGGCCTCCTCATCGTCTATCTCGACCTCGACCGGGTGATCAAAATCATCCGCGAGGAGGACGAGCCGAAGGCGGAGCTGATGCGCTTCTTCAAGCTCACCGAGCTGCAGGCGAACGCCATCCTCGACACGCGCCTGCGCTCGCTGCGCCGCCTCGAAGAGATGGAGCTGAAGCGCGAGCAGAAGGAACTGCAGGGCGAGAAGGCGAAGATCGAGGCCCTGCTCGAGTCCGAGAAGCTGCAGTGGAAGACCGTGTCGGCCGAGATCCGCGAGGTCCGCAAAACCTTCGGGCCGGAGACGCAGCTCGGCCGCCGTCGCACGGCCTTCGCGGAGGCGCCGGACACCTCCGACATCGATTTCGCGGAAGCCATGGTGGAGCGCGAGCCCATCACGGTGATCGTCTCCGAGCGCGGCTGGATCCGGGCCATGAAGGGCCATGTCGAGGACTTGTCCGGCGTGACCTTCAAGGGCGACGACCGGATGAAGACCTCGTTCTTCGCGGAGACCACCTCGAAGATCCTGATCTTTGCCGACAATGGCCGCTTCTTCACCCTCGAGGCCTCCAAGCTCCCCGGCGGGAGGGGCTTCGGGGATCCGATCCGGCTCATGGTGGATCTGGAGGAGGGCGCCGATTTCGTGGCGGCCTTCCCCTATCGCGCCGGCACGAAGCTCCTCGTCGCCTCGTCCGACGGGCGCGGCTTCGTGGTTCCGGCCGACGAGGCCGTCGGCAACACCCGAAAGGGCAAGGGCATACTCTCCCTCGATGCGCCCGCCAAGGCCGTGGTCTGCACCGAGGTCGAGGGCGACCACGTCGCGATCATCGGCCAGAACCGCAAGCTCCTCCTCTTCTCCTTGAAGCAGGTCCCGGAGATGCCCCGCGGCAAGGGCGTTCGCCTGCAGCGCTACAAAGACGGCGACGTCTCCGACGCCAAGACCTTCAAGCTGCGCGACGGCCTCACCTGGGTCGACACCGCCGGCCGGACCTGGACGGTCGCCAAGGAGGACCTGCGCGACTGGATCGCCAACCGCGCCGAAGCGGGAAGGCTCCCGCCGAAGGGCTTCCCGAAGAGCAACAAGTTCGGGGGTTAAACCCTCTCCTCCAGGGGAGAGGGTTCTCTACTCCACCCGCATCCAGCCCTGCGGCATGAGCCGTTCCTGGGGGAGGAAGCGGGCCTTGTAATCCATCTTCTTCGAGCCCTCGACCCAGTAGCCGAGATAGAGGTACGGCAGGCCCCGCCGACGGGCGCGCTCGATGTGCTCGAGGATCATGAAGGTGCCGAGCGAGCGGTGGGCCTCCGCGGGGTCGAAGAAGGAATACACCATCGAGAGGCCGTCGTTCATCCGGTCCGTGAGGCACACGGCCACGAGGTCCCCCGTGCCCCGGCCCGTGATCCGCGAATCGATGCCGCGCCGGCGGTACTCCACGACCTCCGTGTCGACATGGCTGTCCTCGATCATCATGGCGTAGTCGAGCACGGTCATGTCGGCCATGCCGCCATCCCGGTGGCGGGCGTCGAGGTAGCGGCGGAAGAGGGAATACTGGTCGGAACTCGGGCGGTTCGCCGTCGTGGCGCCGATGAGGTCCGCGTTGTCCCGCAGCACCCGGCGCATGTTGGCCGAGGGCTTGAAGTCGTTCACGACCACCCGGACCGACACGCAGGCCCGGCAGGTCTCGCAGGCCGGCCTGTAGGCAATGGTCTGGGAGCGGCGGAAGCCCCCTTGCGTGAGGAGTTCGTTCAGATCGCGCGCGCGCTTGCCGATGATATGGGTGAACACCTTCCGCTCCTCCATGCCCGGCAGGTACGGGCATACGGATGGGGAGGTGAGATAGAATTGCGGGGCGTCGCGCGGCTGGCTCGTCACGCTGCAAACAGCCTTGAGGAGGTTGGGATCGGGAGCGTCATGGGAGAATGGCGTCGTGGAGTCTCGGGACAACGCACGAACGATATCAAAGGTGCCGGCCCCGTCCAGGGCCAGCGTAGCGTTGCGTCACCGGTTTCCGCGAATTCTCCGGGCGAGCCCTTGAGCTGAGCGCACCGAGGCGAGGGTTAGCCCTGCTCGCCGGATGCCCTGCGTCCGGGGAGGGGGTGTCAGGCTGACCGCACCAGGGCGACCCCGCTCAAAAGGTCGTGTCCGAGCCGCCGGTCGCTCCGGGCGAAGCCGAGGATGATGTCGGCCGCAAGGAGCAGCCCCGTCGAGGCCGCGACCCAGAACAGGAGCGCGTGAACGGCCGCCTGGAGCAGCGACACCCGGCCCCCACCTGACGTCATGTCCACCGCGCGAATGCCGACCATGCGCATCCCGAAGGTCGCCTGGCTTCGACCGCCCAGGGTGAGGGCGTTGTAGACGATCGCCGTAAGCGGCACGAGCGCGAAGAGGGCCCAGCCGAACCCGAAGGTGACGACGCCGAGGATCAAGATAATGACCCCGAGCACGCCCATGAGGAGGGCGATCACGAGGAGGTCGACAAGATAGCCGCCGAGCCGCCGCCCGAGCACGCCCTCGGTGACGCGCGGGTCGAGTTCGCCCTGGGAGCGGTAGGTGGGATTGGTGCCGTATCCGGTGGACATGCGATCTCCTGGGTCTCCGATTTCATGTGGGGATGGGCGCGTCGGAATGCACGGGGACCGCTCTCCGTCGCGGCGCGGGCTCCGGAGAGCCTCCACCCCGGGGCCGCGATGATCACGTTCGGCGGTTCGAATTGCCGTCGCGGTCGAGGTCGCGCGCAGCGTGAGCCCTGGGCGCCTTCAATCAGCTTTCGGTTGTCACGCCTCAAGAGTAAAACCGGCAGTATTCTCTGCCCCTAGGGCAACCGAAAAACATTCTGAATATTTCGTCTATGACCGTAATTAAAGTATTGTTTTGGGCATGTTCTTAGAATTTAGTTCGATTGTACTCCACCCTTGAAGGAGGGATGACGATGAGCGAAGACCGGACGACCGATCAGGAATCCTTGGCTGTGACGACGGGGCTCGACCCGCGCTGCGAAGCAGTCGATTGGGGGCTCCAAGGCGATCGGACGGAGACGGAGCAGGAGGGCGAGACCGCGTCGGTTCTCACGGTTGAAGTGGTCGACCGGACGCCCGTCGGCGCAGTCCCGCCGCCGCCTCCGCCCCCGCCCTATGTGACACCCACGCAGGACCCGCCGCATCTGTTGTACGTGCATATCCCGCCCCCGCCGAACTCGCAGCTGCTGGCCACGCCTACGCAGCAGCCGAACTCGCAGCTACTGGGCACGCCTACGACGCAGGAGCCGAACTCGCAGCTCCTGGTATACCTGCAAGTCCCGCCCCCGCCGCCGCCGCCTCCCTCGCAGGACTCGCCGGTCGAGACCATGCAGGGTACATTCGTGTTCGATGCGGAAACCCGGGGCGGCAGCATCGATCAGGTCATCGATTTCGACTTGCGAGGAGACGAAATTTTCCGGGATGACTCGGTTTTCCGGTACCTCGATCCCCGCGGCCTCGAAAGCTCCGGCGTGGGCCATCCGGTCATTCCCGCCGTTGGCGATCCCGTCATTACCGCCGTGGGCGATCCGCTCCTTTCCTCCGCGGGCGATCCGGTCGCTCCGGCCGAAGACGCACTTCACTTTCACGCGGCAGCGAGGCGGGCCGCTTTGTCGTCGGCGAGAGCTTGAGGCTTTCAGCCGAAGGGTACTTCATCATCTGAGTGGGCTGCGTCACTCGGGGAGCGGCACTGCCTAGAACTGGTTCCCCTTCCGTCGGATCAGCTCAGTCCTTCGGTGGTGCCGTTTTCTGCCCGTGGGCCGGATCCGCTTCACACGGATCGACGCTTCCGAGTGGTCGCGTTGTCTTCCCGTGAGCCGGATCCACCTCACTCAAAAACCCTCTAGAATGCCCGCTCGCTCAGGCCCGAGGCGGTGATCCGCCTCGGCGCAAGCCCATCGGCTGCAAGCGCCGCGATCACCTCCGCGGTGTGCCGGCTGTCGCGCGTTTCGATCGTGACATCGATGGAGACGCCCTTGGCGGGCACGTCGAGGAAGAGCCGGCCGTGGGACACCTCCAGGATGTTGGCGCCGAGTTCGCCAAGGCGGCTCGCAAGTCGACCGAGCAGGCCCGGACGGTCGTTGGTAGTGATCCGGAAGGAGGTGATCCGGTCGTCCCGCTCCAATTCCCGCACCATCACGGAGGCGAGGAGGCGGGCGTCGATGTTGCCGCCGCAGAGCACGAGGCCGACGCGCTTGCCCCGGAAGCGCTCCGGCGCGGCCAGCATCGCGGCGAGTCCGGCGGCGCCCGCGCCCTCCGCCATCGTGCGCTGGAGGGTCGCGTAGGCGTTGACGGCGCGCTCCAGCGCAGGCTCGTCGACGAGCAGGATGTCGGACACGAGATCGCGCACGATCGGCAGGGGCTGCCGGCCGACGGTCTTGACCGCGATGCCCTCGGCAAGTGTCGGGCCGCCGATGGGCTGGTTCGACCCGCGGATCGCGTTGCTGAAGGAGGGATAGAGGGCCGCCTCCACGCCGACGATCTCGATCCCCGGCTTTAGGGCCTTCGCGGCGACGGCGATTCCGGAGATCAGCCCGCCGCCGCCGATCGGCACGACGATCTGGTCGAGGTCGGGGGCATCGGCCAGCATCTCGAGCGCGATGGTGCCCTGGCCCGCCATCACGGCCGGGTCGTCGTAGGGGTGCACGAACGCGAGCCCCTCGGACGCGGCCCGGGCCTCGGCCTCCTCGGCCGATTCGGCAAGGGTCTCCCCGTGCAGGATCACGTGGGCGCCATGGGAGCGCGTGTTCTCGGCCTTCACGAGCGGCGTCGACACGGGCATCACGATGGTGGCCGGGATGCCGAGGCGCTTCGCGTGATAGGCCACGGCCTGGGCATGGTTGCCGGCCGACATGGCGATCACGCCCCGACGGCGTTCGCCGGCCGTGAGGCTGTCGAGCTTGGTGACCGCACCGCGCTCCTTGAAGGAGCCTGTCGGCTGCATGTTCTCGTGCTTCACGCACACCGTCGCACCGGTGAGAGCGGAAAGGCGGGGCGAGGGCACGAGGGGCGTACGCAGCACGTGGCCGCGGATGGTCTCCTCCGCCCGCCGCACGTCCTCCAGGCCGATGGCGTAATCGCTCATCCCTTCCTCCCCCCATTCCGACTGTCATCCTCAAGGGCGGTGGCGTGATCGCTCATCCGATCCTCCCCGAAGTCGAACGCACGCCTAGACGGCCCGCGGCGTCGGATCCCTTATCCCCAAAAAGCCTCCGGGCCGGAAGACGAGAAACACCACGAGGGCCGCGTAAAGCGCGGTATCGCGGGCCTCGATCGGGAGATACGAGGACCACAGCGTCTCGAAGAGCCCCACTGCGACGCCGCCGAGAAGCGCGCCCGGCACCGATCCGATGCCGCCCACCACCGCCGCGATGAGCGCCTTGAGCCCGTACTGGAAGCCGCCCGCGAAGCCCAAACCCCCATATTGCGCGACGATCAGGAAGCCAGAGAGCCCCGCCATGGCGCCCGCGAGCACCAGGGTGACCTGCAGGAGCCGGCCGCCGTCGACACCGAAGAGTTCCGCGGCCCGGGCGTCGTCCGCATAGGCCCGCCAAGCCCGCCCGTAGGCGGTCGCCCGCATGAGGCGCAGGAGGCCGAGACCGGCGGCCAGCGCGGTGCCGGCGGTGATGAGCGAGATCGGCGTGAGGTTCACGACGAAGTCGCCGGACCGCACCAGGGGCAGGGTTTCCGAGAAGACCGGCGGCAGCCAAACGGTCACGGGGCTTTGCACCACGCGCAGGTATTCCATAAGGGCAAGCGAGAGGCCCACAGTCGCGATGAGGCTCGGCTGTGGGCTCCCGCCCGCGATGCGCGTGATGGTGAAATGGCCGCCGACGGCGCTGTAGAGCGCGCCGGCGGCAAGGGCGGCCAGGAGCCCGAGGCCGAGGCCCGCGAGGGGCGAGGTACCCTCGGTGACCAGCATGAGGGCGGCGCCCGCCACGCTCGCGGCGGAGCCGACCGCCGCGAGCTCCCCGAAGGCGAGATTGATGCGCCCCACGAGGCCGAAGACGAGCGCATAAGCCGTCGCCAGGAGCGCATAGATGGCGGTGCGCGGCAGGGAGATGAGAAGCTGCTGCAGGACATAGGCCAAGCCGGCCGAAACCTCCGGGATCGTGGCGGTGACCGACGAGCCCGGATCGCCCGCGGCGCCTTCCGGGGTTTCGAGGTAGTAGCGCTTCAGGAAGTACAGGTTGGCCCCCGCGATCGGCCCGAACTCCGTGGCGACGCCCACAAGTTCGGCCTTGTTGGGCGAGAGTCCCTCCGCCGCGAACACGCAGACCACGTAACGCGGCTGCGGGGCGCGGTCGGTGCGCTCCACGTCGTAATCGATCCGCACCGAGCGGGGCAGGGGCCCGGGATCGACCCGGGTGACGGCAAGCCGCGCGCCGGTGTTCAGCGCCGGCAGGATCAGCCGGCAGACCCGCGCCTGCTCGGCATCGACCCGCCAGCCGCAGCCGGCTAGCGCAAGAAGAAGCGCAAGAACAAGTGCCGGAGCCCCGAATGCGAGGCGGCAGTTGCCCGCGAGCGCAGGAAGAAGCGCCGGAGCGCCGAACGCGAGGCGCCCCATCGGATGATTATTCAGGCGCAGCCCTGCGCCTTCAGCCGCTCGGCGACCCGAGGCGCGAAATAGGTCAGGATGCCGTCCGCGCCCGCGCGCTTGAAGGCGAGAAGGCTCTCCATCATGGCGCGCTCGCCGTCGAGCCAGCCGTTCTGGGCCGCGGCCTGGATCATCGCGTACTCGCCGGAGACCTGATACGCGAAGGTCGGCACCGCGAAGGTGTCCTTCACGCGATGCACGATGTCGAGATAGGGCAGGCCCGGCTTCACCATCACCATGTCGGCGCCCTCGTCGAGGTCGAGGGCCACCTCGCGCAACGCCTCGTCCGCGTTGGCGGGATCCATCTGGTAGGTGCGCTTGTCGCCGACAAGCGTGGCGCTCGTCCCGATCGCATCCCGGAACGGGCCGTAGAACGCCGAGGCGTATTTCGCCGCATAGGCCATGATCTGCACGTCCTGGAAGCCGGCGGCGTCGAGGGCGTTCCGGATCGCGCCGACGCGCCCGTCCATCATGTCCGAGGGCGCGATGATGTCGGCGCCGGCCTGGGCCTGGGTCACGGCCTGGCGGGCGAGCACGTCGACGGTCTCGTCGTTGAGGATGGTGTGATCCTGGAGCAAACCGTCGTGGCCGTGGCTCGTATAGGGGTCGAGGGCGACATCGGTGACGAGCCCCACCTCCGGGACCGCGGTCTTGATGGCCCGGACCGCCGTGCAGACGAGATTCGCCTCGTTGAGGGCCTCGCTCCCGGCGGGGTCGCGCAGGCAGGGATCGGTATAGGGGAAAAGCGCGATCGCCGGGATGCCGAGCTGCGCCGCCCGCTCGGCGTCGCGCACGGCCTCGTCGACCGTGACGCGTTCGACCCCCGGCATGGACCCCACGGGGTGGCGCGCCCCTTCGCCTGCCACCACGAAGAGCGGCCAGATCAGGTCGTTCACGGTCAATACGTTCTCGCGCACGAGGCGCCGGGCCCATTCGGCCTTGCGGTTCCGCCGCATGCGGTGGGTGAGCGGCAGCGCGAGTTCGTCGGAAGCCGGGCGGAGGAGCGGGGAGGGCTTGTGCATGGGCTGTTCTCGTTGGGCGTGCCCGAGGGTTAGCACATTTGAATCGGTCTAAAAACGGTGAGGCGCGGCGTCGTTTCCGCGCCCGGATCGAGGCGGCACCCGGGATCGACAATGCGCGTAAGTCCCGTCCGAACCTCGAGGAGCCGAGCCGCGGGGGGGCCGCGCCGTCCAAATCCCGGACGCCCCGTCGCGGGCGAGAACGCTCCCCGCATTGACGGCCGCTCCGGGTGCCGGCTAATCCCCGGGCCGACGAGGGGCCCGATGAACCAGACCGACGAAGTGGTATGCCTGCGCGAGGGGGCGGCGGGAACGATCCTGCTGAACAGACCAGCGGCCTTGAACGCCCTCACCCTCCCGATGGTCCGCGAGATGCGCCGGGCGCTGGAATCCTGGGCCGGCGATCCCGGGGTCACCCGCGTGGTCGTGACGGGCGCTGGGGAAAAGGCCTTCTGCGCTGGCGGCGACATCCGCCGCCTCTACGATCTCGGCCGGGCGGGCGCTCCCTCCGAGCCGCTGACGTTCTGGCGGGAGGAATACGAGCTCAACATCCTCATCCACCGCTATCCCAAATCCTATGTCGCCCTCATCGACGGCATCGTGATGGGCGGCGGGGTCGGCGTATCCCTCCACGGCAGCCACCGGGTCGCGGGCGAACGCTACCTCTTCGCCATGCCCGAGGTCGGGATCGGCTTCTTCCCGGATGTGGGCGCGACGTTCGCCCTGCCGCGCCTGCCCGGCCAGACCGGCACATATATCGCGCTGACGGGCGACCGGATCCGCACCGCCGATGCGGCAGCGCTCGGGCTCGCGACCCACGTGGTGCGCTCCGAATCGATGGCGGCGGTTCGCGAGGCGCTGGTCGCGGGGGAGCCCGTCGATGCGGTGCTCCGCTCCGCCGCTCACGATCCAGGCCCCGCTCCGATCGTCGAGAACCGGCCCGCGATCGACCACTGCTTTGCCGCCGGCAGCGTGGCCTCGATCCTCGACCGCCTCGACGAGGCCGCAGCGGGAGGCTCCGCCTTCGCCGAGAAGACTGCCGCCACGATGCGCACCAAGTCGCCGACCAGCATGAGCATCGCGCTCGAACAGATGCGCCGCGGGCGAGAGCTCTCCTTCGAGGAGGCGATGAGGCTCGAGTTCCGGGTGGTGTCGCGAATCGCAACGGGCCACGATTTCTACGAGGGCGTGCGCGCCACGCTGATCGACCGGGACGGGGCCCCCCGCTGGCAGCCCGCGACCCTCGCGGCAATAGAGCCCGCGGACATCGCCCGCCACTTCGCGGATCTCGGAGCCGACGAGCTGCGGCCCGCCTGATGGCCCGCACGCCCACGCCACGACAGCCCCCGCTCGACCTCACCCGCCCGACGGGCGGCGACCGCATCGAGGAGCGCGTTCCCGAGACGGGACCCTGGCGCTTCGGCCTCATCCTCACTTGGTTCATGCGGCTCCTGGCGATTCTCTGGATCGTGAAGGGGCTCGGGGCCTGGGCCATCATCCTGGGGCTCTGGACCCCGGCGGGCCTCTTCGAGGAGCGCTCGCTCGGTTACCAGAGCACCATCGTCTATCTCGCCGTGGTCGACCTCGTCGCAGCCGTAGGGCTCTGGATGGCAAGCACCTGGGGCGGGGTGCTCTGGCTTCTCGCCGCGACGAGCCATCTCATTCTTGCGGCGTTCTTCCCGAGTTTCATCCCGGGGAGCCCCGTGACCTCCACCTTCTTCGGCTCGCTGATCGCAGCCTATCTCGTGGTGTCGTTCCTGGCGGCACGGGAGCGGCATTGAGGGCCCGCAACGAGAGAGAGAATCGGCTGCTCCCCTGTCGGGTCCTACTGTTACGAAAGGCGTGTGATCGGAAATCCACACTTGGCGCTCAAGTCTCGGTATGCCTGCTCTTGGCAGGCACCGCCCCAGCTTGGCCCGAAAATGCCTTAAATCGGCCCCGATGTTCTTCGTTCTGGATACCGTCTGTTAATCGCGATCCGGCTCTAAACAACGAAGCCGGGCGCAATGGGGGCCGGGCCAGTTCCGCCATGCCCCCAGCAACCCTGGCGCGTAACCGCCATTGGCCCGTTCAGTTCAAACCCGAGAGCCTGCGTCCCATGATCGACCGCCGTTCCCTCCTGACCGGATCGCTTGCCCTTGTGTTCACCCCAGCGGCAGCCCTGGCCCAGCGGGCGCTCGTGGGCAACCAATCCGAGTGGCAGCAGAATTACGAGGCCGCCTCTCGCCTCAGGGTCCAGCGCTCGACCACGCCGATCCTCTCGGCCAGCGCCCTCGCGGCCACCGAGGAGATGATCAGCCGCTACCGCGACATCGCGGGCCGCGGCGGCTGGCCGGCGCTCCGCATCAGCGACCGGCTGCGCGTAGGCGTGGAGAGCCCCGACGTGACGGCGCTCCGCCAGCGCCTCATCCTGAGCGGCGACCTCGATCCCACCGCCGGCACCTCGGCGGTCTACGATTCCTACGTCGAGGCGGGCGTGCGCCGCTTCCAGGCCCGTCACGGCCTCAACGCCACGGGTGCGATGTCGGCCTCGACCATCGCGGCCATGAACGTGCCCGCCGACATTCGCCTGCGCCAGCTCGAGCTCAACGCGGTGCGCCTGCGCAGCTATTCGAGCAATCTCGGCAACCGCTACGTGATCGTAAACATCCCGGCCGCGGTCGTCGAGACCGTCGAGAACGGCCAGGTGCAGACCCGTCACGCCGCAGGCGTCGGCAAGATCGACCGCCAGTCCCCGGTCATGAACGCGAAGATCACCGAGGTGAATTTCAACCCGTTCTGGACCGTGCCGGCCTCGATCATCCGCAAGGACCTCATCCCCAAGATGCGGTCGGACCCGAACTACCTCACCGAGAACAAGATCCGCATCTTCAACGGGGCGGGCCAGGAGCTGCAGCCCTCCCAGGTGAACTGGTCCTCGGACGAGGCGACCCGCTACAAGTTCAAGCAGGACCCGGGCGGCGACATCAACTCCATGGGTTTCGTGCGCATCAACATCCCGAACCCGCACGGGGTCTACATGCACGACACGCCCTCCAAGGGCATCTTCGGCGACGACTTCCGCTTCGTGTCCTCGGGCTGCGTGCGCCTCCAGAACGTGCGCGACTACATCGAGTGGCTCCTCAAGGACACGCCCGGCTGGAGCCGCGAGCAGATCGACGCCACCTTCAAGTCGGGTGATCGCCTCGACGCTCGCATCGCGCAGCCCATCAACGTCTACTGGACCTACATCACGGCCTGGGCGACGCCCGACGGCCTCGTGCAGTTCCGCGACGACATCTACAACCGCGACGGATTCGGGGCAGCGATCCCGGTCGCGAGCCGCACCCCCGTGATGCCGGAGGAGGAGAACTTCCTCCAGAACTGACGACGCGGTTCCGTGCCGACACGATGGATCAGGGCGGCTTCCGGCCGCCCTTTTCGTTGGGCAGGGCCATCGCGCGCGGTTGGAGGTCGAAGGCGGTCGATCGGGCCGGACCGGAGTCGATCGCTTTCGCCCCGCTCCCCGATAGGTCACACGGCGCGGTCCCGCCGCAGCGGCGAGGCTGCCGTCGCTGTCGCGGAGCAGCCCGGGGCGTCTGCCTCTGCGGGACCGGAGCCGTCAGCCCGGCAGCCGCTCATCCGCCCTGCCGTCGGCGACGCAGGGAGAACGCGAGCGCCACGAGTCCGGCCGCGACTGCCAGCAACAGCACCACGATCCCAACCCAGATCATCCCGCCTTCCATGAAACCTCCTTGACGTCCGAGGAGGGGTCAGTTGGCGCGGGCCTGCCTGGCGGCGAGATGCGCTTTGCGCGCCATGCGGACGCATGCTAGAGCCGGGCCATTCCGGCCGAACGCCGAACCCACCATATGTAGGCGTTTTCGGAACGCCGTGCCCCAGCCGTGGGGCTCATCAGCAAGGCGAGGGCACCATGACCGCTTCTCAGGCCCAGGGCCATCTCTCGAATTCCTTCTTCTCCGCCAGCCTTGCCGACACCGATCCCGAGATCGCCGCGGCGGTCCAGCTGGAGCTCGGGCGCCAGCGCGACGAGATCGAGCTCATCGCCTCGGAGAACATCGTCTCCCGCGCGGTGCTCGAAGCCCAAGGCTCGGTCATGACGAACAAGTATGCGGAGGGCTATCCGGGCCGGCGCTACTACGGCGGCTGCCAGTTCGTGGACATCGCCGAGAAGCTCGCCATCGAGCGCGCCTGCCGCCTCTTCGAGTGCCGCTTCGCCAACGTGCAGCCGAATTCCGGCTCGCAGGCCAACCAGGCGGTGTTCATGGCGCTTATGAAGCCCGGCGACACCTTCATGGGCCTCGATCTCGCCTGCGGCGGCCATCTCACCCACGGCTCGCCCGTGAACATGTCGGGCAAGTGGTTCAACGTGGTGAGCTACAAGGTCCGCCCCGAAGACCAGCTCATCGACATGGACGAGGTCGCAAGCCTCGCCCGCGAGCACAAGCCTCGCGTCATCGTCGCGGGCGGCTCGGCCTATTCCCGCCATTGGGATTTCGCGCGCTTCCGCGAGATCGCCGACGAGGTGGGGGCGTATTTCATGGTCGACATCGCGCATTTCGCCGGTCTCGTCGCCGGCGGCGCGCACCCGTCGCCGTTCCCGCATGCCCATGTGGCGACGACCACGACCCACAAGACGCTCCGCGGGCCCCGCGGCGGCATGATCCTCACGAACGACGAGGACCTCGCCAAGAAGTTCAACTCGGCGATCTTCCCGGGCCTCCAGGGCGGGCCGCTCATGCACGTGATCGCCGCCAAGGCCGTGGCCTTCGGGGAGGCTCTGCGGCCCGAGTTCAAGATCTATGCCCGCGCGGTGGTCGAGAACGCCCGGGCGCTCGCCGACACGGTGGTGTCGGGCGGCTACGCGATCGTGGCTGGCGGCACCGACAACCATCTCATGCTGGTGGATCTGCGACCCAAGAGCCTCACCGGCAAGGCCGCGGAGGCGGCGCTCGGGCGCGCGCACGTCACTTGCAACAAGAACGGCGTGCCCTTCGATCCCGAGAAGCCGATGGTGACGTCAGGGATCCGCCTCGGAACACCCGCCTGCACGACGCGGGGTTTCGGCCCGGCGGAGTTCCGCCGCGTCGGCGAGCTCATCGTCGAGACCCTCGACGGGCTCGCGAAGAACGGCGAGGAGGGCAACGCGGCCGTCGAAGCCTCCGTGAAGGAGCGCGCCCACGAGCTCACCCGGCGCTTCCCGATCTACGCCTGAAACGGGACCGGACGAGTGCCATGCCAGACGCGACTCTCCGGCCCCACCCGCTTCGCGTTCTCCTGGCCTTTTTCGCAGCCCCGGTGGCGGCGGGCGTCGCCTTCGCGGCAATGATGACAGCGTTCCTTCCGGACGAGCGCTGGCCATTCCTCGACACGGCAGCGTTCTTGAGCATGATCTCCGGCTACATCACTCTCTACTTTGCTGTACCGGTCTACTTCGTCGTGCGCCGTCGCGTGCAACCCACGTTAGCCAATATCGCGACTGCCGGGGCTCTCGTCGGAGGCGTGCCTGCTTTTGCCTTGATAGTCGGCAACGCTGCGGTGAAAGGCAATCTGTCGGGCGAGTTGGTTGCCGTCTTCGTGATGTCCGTTCCTGCGGGCTTGGCCGGTGGTATTTCCTTCTGGTCTTGTGCCGTCGGGCGCTGGCCGCGCCACGCGGATCGGGGTGCGATCTGATGCGCTGCCCTTACTGCGGAAGCCTCGATACGCAGGTGAAGGATTCGCGCCCGCAGGACGATTCCTCCACGATCCGCCGCCGACGCGTCTGTCCCGATTGCGGCGGGCGTTTCACGACCTTCGAGCGGGTGCAGCTGCGCGAGCTCACCGTCGTGAAGCGTTCGGGCCGTCGGGTGCCCTTCGAGCGCGACAAGCTCCAGCGTTCCATCGACGTCGCTTTGCGCAAACGGCCGGTGGAACCCGAGCGGGTCGAGCGCATGATCAACGGCGTCGTGCGCCAGCTCGAAAGCCTCGGCGACGGGGAGGTCACGAGCGAGGAGGTGGGCGAACTCGTCATGGAGGGCCTCAAGGGCCTCGACGACGTCGCCTATGTGCGCTTCGCCTCCGTGTACAAGAACTTCCGCGAAGCCCGCGACTTCGAGGAGATCCTCGGCGCCCTCGCGGGCGAGCCGGAGGCTGAGCCCGGAAGCGTTTTACCGAAAGGGGCCTTGCCGAAAGGCTCCTTGCCCAAAAGAGCCAAGTCCGAGAACGTTGAATCCAAGAGCGCTGAGTCTCGATACGAGGACAGCCCCGAGGACGCGCCCCGCCGCAAGCGTCCCGTCGGCACGGCGGAACCATGACGGCTCCGGTGCGGCGCCCCATCCCCGCCACCGAAACCCGGCCGGAGGACGAGCGCTTCATGCGCCTCGCCCTTGCCGTCGGCGCGCGGCATCTCGGGCTCACTTGGCCGAACCCGTCGGTCGGCGCCGTGGTGGTGCGCGATGGGGAGGTGGTCGGTCAGGGCGTCACCCAGCCCGGCGGCAGGCCCCATGCCGAGCGCGTGGCCCTGGAGCAGGCGGGGGAAGCCGCCCGCGGCGCCACGCTCTATGTGACCCTCGAACCCTGCTCGGCCCGCTCCGAGGATGCCTACGGACCCTCCTGCACGGATCTCGTCATCGCGAGCGGGATCCGCCGCCTCGTGATCGGCGCGCCCGATCCGAGCCCCTTCGCCCATGGCGCCGGCTTTCCGCGCCTCGGCGCAGCCGGGGTCGCGGTGATCCAGAACGTTCTCTCGACCGAGGCCTGCCGCGCCCATCGCGGCCACATCCTGCGTGTCACGGAGGGCCGCCCCACCGTGATGCTCAAACTCGCCCGCACCGCGGACGGCTACGCGGCGCGGCTGGACGGCGGGCGCCTTATGATTTCGGGTGCGCGCTCCGGCGCCCGCACCCATATGATCCGCGCTCATCACGACGTCATCATGATCGGGGTCGGCACCGCGCTTGCCGACGATCCGCTCCTCACCGTGCGGCTGCCCGGGCTCGATCACCGCTCGCCGGTGCGCGTCGTCGTCGACTCCAACCTTCGCACGCCCCCTGCGAGCGCGCTCATCGCGACATCGCGCGAGGTGCCGACCTGGATTGTCGCGACGGAACACGCGCCCATCGAGGCCGAGCGGGCGCTCGTCGCCGGCGGGGCCGAGGTCATGCGGGTCGCGGAGCGCGGGGGCCATGTCGATCTCGCGGAAGCCCTGAAAATCCTCGCCGCCCGCGGCGTCACCCGAGTGTTCTCGGAAGGGGGGCCGAGCCTCGCCGAGGCCCTGGTCGAGGCCGACGTGGTCGACGAACTCGCCACCGCGACCAGCCGCACGCCACTCGGCGTACAGGGCCTGGTGGCGCTCCGTCCCAAGGTCGCGGCCGCGCTCCGAGAGCGCTTTCGCCTCATGGTCTCGGAAGACCTCGGCGCCGACATTCTGGATATCTACGAGAGAGCCGGCCGATGCTGACCGCCATTCCGGACACGGAGCGGCGCGTGTCCATGTCTGTCGAGATTCTGGAAACTCACGAGAGAGCTTGCTGACATGTCCGCAGAGGTTCTGGAAATCCACGAGAGAGCCCGCTGATGTTTACCGGAATCGTCACGGATGTCGGCACTGTCGCATCGGTCGAAGGCGGGCAGGGGAGCGTGCGGCGCATCCGCATCCATGCGTCCTACGACCCCGCCACGATCCAGCTCGGCGCCTCCATCGCCTGCGGGGGTCCGTGCCTCACCGTCGTGGGCTTCGGGCCCCGGGAGGGGGGCTCCTGGTTCGACGTGGATGCCGCGGGCGAGACGCTGGCCCGCACCACCGTCGGGACATGGCGGGCGGGCACGAAGGTGAATCTCGAACGGTCCCTCAGGATCGGCGACGAGCTCGGCGGCCATATTGTGACCGGCCATGTGGACGGGCTTGCCGAAATCGTCGCCCGCACGGATGTGACGCCCGGCGACGACCCTTGGGGGCCGAGTGCCCGCTTCGATATCCGCGCGCCGGGCGGCCTGTCGCACTTCATCGCCGAGAAGGGATCGGTCGGCCTCGACGGCACCTCGCTCACCGTGAACATGGTCGAGGGCGACCTGTTCTCCGTCCTGCTCATTCCCCACACGCTTGCCGTCACGACCTGGGGCGAGCGCCGCACGGGAGATGCCCTCAACCTCGAAGTGGACCTCATGGCCCGCTACGCGGCACGCCTCGTGGAGGCGCGGCAGCCCACGGGGTGACCTGAGGTCTTTCGGCCGAAGCCGAGCTCCGCTTGCGGAGCCGAGGGCGGAAGGGTAGGGGGAGGCCCCACCGCCGCGCGCCCGCGGAAGGCCCGAGAAGAACCCCTATGATCGTTCATACCCAATCCCGCGGCTCCCGTCCGCCCGTTCCCGGTACCCGCGTGCTCGTCGTCGAGGCGCGCTATTACGAGGAACTCGCGGACGAGCTTCTCAGCGGCGCCAAGGCGGCCCTCATGGAGGCCGAAGTCAGCGCCACGGTGCTGACCGTCGATGGAGCGCTCGAGATCCCTGCCACAGTCGCGATCGCGCTCGATGCCGCGGCGGCGGCCGGCCGGCCCTACCACGCGGTCGTGACCCTCGGCTGCGTGATCCGCGGCGAGACTGGACATTACGACATCGTGGCGGGCGAGAGCGCCCGGGCTCTCATGGACCTGTCGGTCGAGCGCCGCATTCCGCTGGCCAACGGCATTCTCACGGTCGAAAACGAGGAACAGGCCTGGACCCGAGCCCGGGTGAGCGAATTGAATAAGGGCGGCGGTGCCGCGGAAGCGGCCCTTGCGGTTCTGCGCATCAAGAACACGTTGGAGGAGGCCACCCGCTGACGGGCATTTCACCCGCGCCTCACGGGCGCGAGGAACGCCCGCATCGTGCGGCCTACCAAGGAGATACGATGATGAACCCGGCCCAGCGGATGGCCTCTGCCCTCGCCGAAGCGCGTGCCGTTGCCGAAACGCGCCGAGGAGAGCCCTGTCATGGCTAAGCCCGCCGAGCGTTCCGCCGCGCGCCTCGCGGCCGTGCAGGCGCTCTATCAGATGGACGTGGCGGGCAAGAGCGTCGTCGACATCTTCGCCGAGTTCGAGGCCTTCTGGATCGGCCGCGAGGTGGAAGGCATCGAGTTCCAGCCCTCGGATCTCGTGTTCTTCCGCGACATCGTCTCCGGCGTCGTCGACAACCAGCGTCCGATCGATCAGCACGTCGATGCGGCCCTCGCGGCGGGCTGGCCGCTCAGGCGGGTGGAGGCCGTTCTTCGAGCGATCCTGCGCGCCGGCACCTTCGAGCTCATGTACCGCAAGGACGTGCCCGTCCGCGTGGCGATCACGGAATACGTGGAGGTCACGCATTCGTTCTACGGCGAGGACGAACCGGGCCTCGTGAACGCCGTCCTCGACACCCTCGCCCGCGAGGTCCGGGAAGGGGAGCTGGACCGGAAGGCGGCAGGGCGGAAATAGCCCCCTTTCGCACCCCGCGCATCGACGTTAAGCGCTGGCAGGGAAAGATGAACCCTGCCACTGTCGCCCCATGCCCCGCCCCTCCGAAGACACCCTGATCGCCCGCTACTTCGCGCCGCTTGCCGCCGAGGGTGGGCTCGGGCTGCGGGACGACGCCGCGCGGGTGAGGCCGCTGCCCGGGCATGATCTCGTCCTCACCGCCGATGCGCTCGTGGCTGGGGGGCACTTCTTTCCCGACGATCCGCCGGAATCCATCGCCCGCAAGGCGCTCGGGGTGAACGTGTCGGATCTCGCGGCCAAGGGAGCCGAACCCCTGGGCTTCCTGCTCTCGCTGGCGCTGCCGGCCGATTGGGAGGAGCCCTGGCTCATGGCCTTTGCCGAGGGGCTCGGGAACGCGGCCCGCGAATGGGGCTGCCCTCTTCTTGGCGGCGATACGGTGCGGGCCTCCGGCGGGCTCACTCTATCGGTGACGGCCCTCGGAACCGTGCCGACTGGGCGCATGATCCCGCGCACCGGAGCGCGGCCCGGCGATGTCGTCTGCGTCACCGGCACCATCGGCGATGCCGCGCTGGGCCTCGCCTTGCGCGGGGGGCCCGCCTGGGGCGGCGCCCTCGAGCGGGACCACCGGGACGAGCTCGCGGACCGCTACCTCCATCCCCAGCCCCGCATCGGTCTCACGGTCGCCCTGCGCGAGCATGCCCATGCCGCCATGGACGTCTCCGACGGCCTCCTCGGCGATTTCGCGAAACTCTGCCGGGCGAGCGGGGTCTCGGGCGCGATCGACGCCGACGCCGTCCCCCTTTCGCCTGCAGCCCTGGCCGCCGTGGCGCTCGATCCCGCCCTCGCGGAGCGATGCCTCACCGGCGGGGACGATTACGAAATCCTCTGTACGCTCCCACGGGACCGCGTCGCAGCAGCACAGCTCGAAGCGCGGCGCATGGGCCTTGCCTTGACTTCCATAGGGGTGATCGAGGAAGGCACTGGTATGCCCCGGGTGCGGGGCAGGGAAGGCGAGCGGGCCATCACGGAGGGCTCGTTCAGCCACTTCTGACATCCTACGCCGAGGCCCGGGGCACGTCCGCCGACGCGCTCGAGTCAGCCGAGCCTCATGCCGACGGGCTCAGACTTTCGCTAAAATGGGCCGAGGTCCGATCCCGACGAGATCCTGCTTTCAACCGACCAGCCTGGGGCCGATGCCGACCAGACCCAACGATACGCTCGCCAAGCAGAACGCCCTGATCCTCGCGGTGGCCGCCGCTTTCGGAAGCGCGAACCCGTCCATCGTGATCGCGCTCGGCGGGCTCGTGGGCCAGACGCTTGCGGAGAACAAGGCGCTCGCGACCCTGCCCGTGAGCGTCACGCAGCTGGGCCTCGCGCTTGGCACCATCCCGGCCGCGATGCTCATGCGCCAAGCCGGGCGCCGGACGGGCTATCTCGCGGGCGCGGTGATCGGCGTCGCGGCCGCCTGCATCGCGGCCTATGGGATTGCGGTCGGCAGCTTCTGGATCTTCTGCGTCGGGACGTTCCTGTCGGGCTTCTACGGCTCCTACGTGCAGAGCTACCGCTTCGCGGCAACCGATTCTGCATCCGAGGCCTTCAAGGCGCGGGCGATCTCCTGGGTCATGATCGGGGGCCTCGCTGCCGCGGTGATCGGCCCCCAGACGGTGATCTGGACCAAGGACGCCCTTCCCGGTGTGCCCTTCGCGGGCGGCTTCATCGGGCAGGCCGCGCTGGCGCTCGTCTCGATCGCGGTCATCGCCGTTCTTCGCCCCACGCCCGTCGTCGACGCCCCGCGCGGGGGCGGTCGTCCCTTAAGCCAGATCGTGCGGCAGCCCCGATTCCTCATGGCGGTCGTGGCCGGCCTCGTCTCCTACGGGCTCATGAGCTTCGTGATGACCGCGACGCCCGTCGCCATGGTGGGATGCGGGCATTCGGTCGAGACCGCGACGTTGGGTATCCAGTGGCACATCATCGCGATGTTCGCCCCGAGCTTCTTCACAGGCGGGCTCATCGAACGGTTCAGCAAGGAGACCGTCACGATCGTGGGGCTCGTCCTCATCGCGGCCGCCGCGGTCGTGGGGCTGTCGGGCCTGAGCGTCGGGCATTTCTGGATCACCCTCGTGCTGCTCGGCATCGGCTGGAACCTCGGCTTCATCGGCGCAACCTCCCTCGTCACCGATTGCTACCGCCCCGAAGAGCGCGCCAAGGTGCAGGCCGCCAACGATTTTCTGGTGTTCGGCGCCGTGGCTGCGGCCTCCTTTGCCTCAGGCAAACTCCTCCATGTCGGCGGCTGGGAGACGGTGAATTGGCTCGTCTTCCCGCCCGTCGGCCTCGCCCTTGTCCTCCTGCTCTGGCAACGCGGGAGGCAGCCGGTAGCGGTATAGGCTGCCCTTCTCCCCCGGAGCTCAGGTTCACCCGAGATCCGTCTCTAGCGGCGCAGGTCGGGAACAGCCGACTTGCGCGGGAGAAGGTTCGTTCCGTGTTTTCACTGCAACACCCTGTGACTTTGCGGCAACTCGGGTTTGCGCTTTGTCGAGTTTCCTGGCACCGATAGCCATCCCTTCGGGGTGGAGAGCAGGCCGAGTGCGCGGGGGCGCTGGTTCGGCTCGCCTTTTCCCTCCACCTCCCCACCAGAGGACGAAGCATAAATGGCATTGCTATTGATCGTGTTGGGCGGCCTGTTGTCGGTCGCCTATGGCGTTTGGGCCTACGGCGACGTGATGAAGCGCGACGCGGGCACCCAGCGCATGCAGGAGATCTCGGGCGCGATCGCGGAAGGCGCCCAGGCCTATCTCCGGCGCCAGTACATGACCATCGCTGTGGTGGGCGTCGTGCTCTTCATCGTTCTCGCCTACCTGCTCGGCGTGCGTGTGGCCGTCGGCTTCGCGGTCGGCGCCATTCTGTCGGGCCTGGCGGGCTTCATCGGCATGAACGTGTCGGTGCGCGCGAACGTCCGTACCGCGCAAGCCGCGACGCAATCCCTGGGCGGCGGCCTCGACGTCGCCTTCAAGGCTGGTGCCGTGACGGGCATGCTCGTCGCCGGCCTCGCGCTTCTCGGCGTCGCCCTCTATTACGGCTATCTGACCCGGTTCGCGGGCCTCGACCCGGCGAGCCGCGAGGTGATCGACAGCCTCGTGGCGCTGGGCTTCGGGGCTTCGCTGATCTCGATCTTCGCGCGTCTCGGCGGCGGCATCTTCACCAAGGGCGCTGACGTGGGCGGCGACCTCGTCGGCAAGGTCGAGGCCGGCATCCCGGAGGACGACCCGCGCAACCCCGCCACCATCGCGGACAACGTGGGCGACAACGTCGGGGACTGCGCCGGCATGGCGGCCGACCTGTTCGAGACCTACGCGGTCACGATCGTCGCCACCATGGTGCTCGCCGCGATCTTCTTCGCGGGCCAGCCGATCCTCGAGAGCATGCTCCTCTACCCGCTCGCGATCGGCGCCGCCTGCATCGTGACCTCGATCATCGGCACCTTCTTCGTGAAGCTCGGCCAGAACCAGTCCATCATGGGCGCCCTCTACAAGGGTCTCATTGCGACGGGCCTTCTCTCGCTCGTCGCCATCGCCCTCGTGAACTTCGCGGTGTTCGGCGGGTTCTCGCAATCCTTCACGACCACCACGGGCGTCGCCTTCACCTCCGGGGCCCTGTTCTGGTGTGCGGCGGTGGGGCTTGTCGCCACCGCCTTCATCGTGGTGATCACCGAGTACTACACGGGCGTCGGCTACCGCCCGGTTCGCTCCATCGCCCAAGCCTCGGTGACGGGCCACGGCACCAACGTGATCCAGGGGCTCGCGGTATCCCTCGAGGCGACCGCGCTTCCCACCATCGTGATCGTCGCCGGCATCATCGTGGCCTTCAAGCTCGCGGGCCTCTTCGGCATCGCGATCGCGGTCACCGCCATGCTCGCGCTCGCCGGCATGATCGTGGCGCTCGACGCTTTCGGCCCCGTGACCGACAACGCCGGCGGCATCGCCGAGATGGCGGGTCTGCCCAAGGAGGTCCGCAAGTCCACGGACGCACTGGACGCCGTCGGCAACACCACGAAGGCGGTCACGAAGGGTTATGCGATCGGCTCCGCGGGCCTTGGTGCCCTCGTGCTGTTCGCGGCCTACACCTCGGACCTCAACTACTTCGTCCAGAACGCCAACCGTTACCCCTACTTCCAGGGCGTGCAGGCGGACTTTTCGCTCGCCAACCCCTACGTGGTGGTCGGCCTCCTGTTCGGAGGCCTCATCCCCTACCTCTTCGGCGGCATGGGCATGACGGCGGTCGGTCGGGCTGCGGGCGCAGTCGTGGAAGAGGTGCGCCGCCAGTTCCGCGAGAAGCCGGGCATCATGCAGGGCACGGAGCGTCCCGATTACGGCCGGGCCGTCGACATGCTCACCCGCGCGGCTATCAAGGAAATGGTGATCCCCTCGCTCCTGCCGGTGCTCGCCCCGATCGTGACCTACTTCGTGGTCTACTGGATCGCGGGCAAGAGCCAGGCCTTCTCGGCGGTGGGCGCGATGCTCCTCGGCGTGATCGTCACCGGCCTCTTCGTCGCGATCTCGATGACCTCGGGCGGCGGCGCCTGGGACAACGCCAAGAAGTCCTTCGAGGACGGCTTCACGGATGCCAACGGCGTCACCCACCACAAGGGCTCCGAGGCCCACAAGGCCTCGGTCACGGGCGATACCGTCGGCGACCCCTACAAGGACACGGCGGGCCCCGCCGTAAACCCGGCGATCAAGATCACCAACATCATCGCCCTCCTGCTCCTCGCCATCCTGGCGCATTCATAGGATCGGGATCGAGAATCGAACGGAGCCCCGCGGCGCGAACCGCGGGGCTTTTTTCTTGGCCCCATGGCGCTCCCCGGCAACGAAAGGCCCGGCGCTGGGCCGGGCCTGAGACGGATGCGGGGAGGGGATCGGGACGGCTTACATCTTCGGCACGAAGCCGGCGCCCGGGCCCTTGAAGATCTGGGTCACGAAGCTCGCCTCCTCGCCGCCCGACGGGGTCGTGCGGGAGATGAAGTCGAACACGCGGCCTTCCTGCAACCCGTAGAGCGCCACGCGCTCCACTCGGAGCCCTGGGTTGAAGTAGACCGCCGCCACCTTCTGATCCGTGACGGTCTCGCCGAGGAACTGGACGTTCCGGCGCGAGGTCTGGCTGATATAGTACCAGTTCCGGTTCCCCACCGTGGACACCGTCGAGGGCGTACCCATGGTTTGCAGAACCTGGTCGGCGCTCATGCCGGGCCTCACGCTCGCCAGAGCTTGCTCGTCGAGGATATAGCCCCGCTGGAAATCCTCGCCGATGCTGTTGCAGGCCGCCGCCGACAGACCGAGGACCACCACGGCAGCCAGACGCAAGGGAAGAGAAGGAGAACGACGCTTCATCGGAGATCCACGCGGATGAAGGCGCTCGGGAAACCGTGCGCCGGGACGGAGCGATGGCGTAGCCTAAAAGCGGAGCCTTTGACAAGGCGCCACCACGAGGCAGCCCAAGGCGGCCGGCTTGCCGCACGCCTCCTTGAGTCCGGCGGGAGCGCGCTCCCGCCGCGTGCGAAACGGTGTTGCGCACCTTATATGAGCGGGAGTGCCGTATCCGACGCAGATGACGCGATTCCGCCAACCTCGCGTTCCGTTCCGCTCCAGCCCGCGCCGGTGGAAAACCCATGCTGCCTTTCCTTCGCAACCTCTTCGGTCCGAACCCCCGCCGGACGGCCATCGCCACCCTTTACAAGCAGGTCGCCGAAGCGGCCCGGGCGCCGGCGCTCTATGCGCGCTTCGGCATCCCCGACACTCTGGAGGGGCGCTTCGAGGCGCTCTCGCTCCACATGATTCTCGCGCTCAGGGCCCTGCGCGGGAAGCCCGAGCCTGCCGAGGACGTGGCCCGCGACCTCACCGACGCGTTCTTCCGCGACCTCGACGCGACGCTCCGGGAGATGGGGGTCGGCGACACCACGGTGCCGAAGCGCATGAAGACCCTCGCGTCGGCCTTCTACGGCCGTGCGGCGGCCTACGATCCCGTCCTCGACCGGGGCGGTGAGGGGGATCTCGCAGCGGTCCTCGGCCGCAACGCGCTGGGATACGAGGCGCCGGCCGTGGATCTCGCGCACTATGCCCTGGCGGCCGATCGGGCCCTCCGATCCGCCTCCCTTGACACGATGCTCAGGGCCGGTCCCCCATTCCCCGAACCCGAAGGCGTCCTGCCGGCCTGAGCGCGGCACAAGAAGGCCGTTCGAGGCGTTTAAGACCAGCCCGGATCCGGGCTCCTGCCTGTTGTGAAGTCTCCTCTTGGAGGATCGTGCCATGCGTCACCGTGCAACCGTTCCGAACCCGCAATCGGTGGGACCCCTCTCCCGGCTCGTCGACGTCTCGAACGTGCCCCCGCAGGGGACGAACCTGCGCATCGAGGCCAATGCGGAGGAATGCGCAGCGCTCGCGAAGGACTTCAAGCTGCCGGCGATCCACGCGCTCGCCGCCGAGTACCGGATCAAGGGCTCGGCCAAGGGCATCCATGTGGAGGGACGGGTGACGGCCCGGGTGGCGCAAACCTGCGTGGTCACCCTCGACGCCTTCGACTCGGAGATCGAGGAGGAGGTCGAGGTGGATTTCGCCGAGCCTAGCGGCATGCCCGCGGAACCCCCGACCGAAATGCACGAATACGAGCCCCCGGACGAGATCGTGAACGGCTATGTCGATCTCGGTGCGCTCACGGCAGAGTTCCTGGCGCTCGGCCTCGACCCGTATCCCCGCAAGCCCGGCGTCGATTTCACCTACCAGGGCGACGACAAACCGGACTCGCCCTTCGCGGCCCTGGGCAAGCTGAAACGGGAATAGGATGAGCTTCCTGCCTCCCCGGGCAGGAGCTTGTGGAATTCGGTTGCGGCCCTGCGGCAAACCGGTATTTTCCGCCGCCTGTCGGTCCCTGGGGTCCGACCGATCCAAGGGAAGAGCGGCCGGTCAATGCCCAAGCAAGTGCGTATCTCGCTAGACGCGATGGGCGGCGATCATGGCGCCAAGGTGGTCGTGCCGGGGGCGGCGCTGGCGCTGGAGCGTCATCCGGGACTGCGCCTCATCCTGGTCGGCGACGAGGCGGTGCTCAATCCGCTGCTCGCGGCCCATCCGGCCCTGAAGGGGGCCGCCGAGGTGCGCCACGCCGAAGTGGCCATCGCCATGGACGACAAGCCCTCGCAAGCCATCCGGAGCGGGCGGGGCAAGTCCTCCATGTGGAAGGCGATCCAGGCCGTGCGGGACGGGGAGGCGGATGCCGCGGTTTCCGCGGGGAATACCGGCGCCCTCATGGCGACGGCCAAGGTCTGCCTCAAGACCATGGCCCATATCGAGCGCCCGGCGATCGCCGCGATGTGGCCGACGCTTCGGGGCGAGAGCATCGTGCTCGATGTCGGCGCGAGCATCGGGGCCGATGCCGGCCACCTCGTCGATATGGCGATCATGGGGGCGGCCATGGCCCGGATCGTGTTCGACATCGACCGTCCGACGGTGGGTCTCCTCAATGTGGGTACCGAGGAGATCAAGGGAATCGAGACCGTCAAGGAAGCCGGGCGGATCCTGCGGGAGGCCAACCTCCCGCACCTCGATTATCGCGGCTTCGTGGAGGGGGACGATCTGGGCCGGGGCACCGTGGACGTCGTCGTCACCGAGGGCTTCACGGGCAACATCGCGCTCAAGACCGCGGAGGGCACCGCCAAGCAATTCGCCGAGTATCTGCGCGCTGCCATGAGCCGCACCACCATGGCGAAGATCGGCTATCTCTTCGCCAGGAAGGCCTTCGAGTCCCTGCGCGAGAAGATGGATCCCCGCAAGGTGAACGGCGGCGTGTTCCTCGGGCTCGAAGGGGTGGTGATCAAGAGTCACGGCGGCACCGATGCGCTCGGCTTCGCCAGCGCCATCGATCTCGCTTACGATATGGCTCAACACGAGTTGATGCACACCATCCGGACCATGCTGGAACAGAACCCCGTGGAGGACGTCCAGGCCTGATCCAGGCCCGGGCGTCACGACGGGGTTCGCATCGAAACGCACCCGTTCCGCCGCGCGAAGCTGCTGCTCCCCTCCGCGGGTCTGGATGCAACGAGAGAGTTCGCTTTGAAACGTACCCGTTCCGTCGTGCGAGGCTGCGGTTCCTATCTGCCCGAGCGTGTCGTCACGAACCACGATCTCGCCGCCGAGATCGAGACGTCCCATGAGTGGATCGTGCAGCGCACGGGCATCGAGCAGCGCTACATCGCGGCCGACCACGAGACGACGTCGTATCTCGGCATTCGCGCCGCGCAGGCCGCGCTCGCGGATGCGGGCCTCGACGCCCAGGATATCGACCTCGTGGTCGTCGGCACCTCGACGCCCGACTTCACCTTTCCCTCGACCGCGACGGTGATCCAGGAAGGCCTCGGCATCCATCACGGCGCCGCCTTCGACGTGCAGGCGGTCTGCACCGGCTTCGTCTACGCCGTATCGGTCGCCGACAAGTTCCTGACCTCCGGCTCGCACAAGCGCGCCCTCGTGATCGGCGCCGAAACCTTCTCGCGCATCCTCGACTGGGAGGATCGCACCACCTGCGTGCTCTTCGGCGACGGCGCGGGCGCCATCGTGCTCGAAGCCCAGGAGGGGGAGGGGACGAGCGCGGATCGTGGCGTGCTCACCACGCATCTGCGCTCCGACGGCCGCCACCGCGAGAAGCTCTACGTCAACGGGGGGCCCGGCTCCACGAAGACCACCGGTGTGCTCAAGATGGAGGGCAAGGAGGTGTTCCGTTTCGCGGTCGGCTCGGTGATCGACGTGATCCGCGACGCCTTCGAGGCCACGGGCACCAATGCGGACGAACTCGACTGGTTCGTGCCCCATCAGGCGAACCGCCGAATCATTACCGCGAGCGCGGAAAAGCTCGGCATCGCGCCCGAGAAGGTGGTGATCACGGTCGACCGCCACGGCAATACGTCCGCGGCCTCGATCCCCCTCGCTCTCGACGCCGCCCGCAAGGACGGCCGTATCAAGGAGGGCGACCTCGTGATGCTGGAGGCCATCGGCGGCGGCTTCACCTGGGGCAGCGCCCTCGTGCGCTGGTGATGGGGACGGCTGCGAAGTCCGAGCCGCGATGATACACTCGGTCCGATGAGGACGTGCGATCCTGCCGTGATCCGCGGACCGGAGCGGCTTGGCCATGCGGCGATCGCCGACCCCGCTCCCGTTTCATCTCATCCGAACGGGGGAGGAACGGTGGCCCTTTCGCCACGCCCCGGCCGAACCTTGGCCGAACCATGGCCGAAACGCGCAGATCATGTTGACCGCTCAACGTTCGATGCCTAGCGTCCCGCTTTCCTGAATCCTGCTAGAGCCATCCGCTGGGGGGCGCGATGACCGGAAAAACCGTCACCCGGGCCGACCTCAGCGAGGCGGTCTATCAGAAGGTCGGGCTCTCCCGCACCGAATCCGCGGCACTCGTGGAATCGGTGCTCTCAGAGATTTGCGATTGCCTCGCCCGGGGCGAAACCGTCAAACTTTCGTCCTTTGGTTCCTTCATCGTCAGGGACAAGGGACAGCGCGTTGGCCGCAACCCGAAAACCGGCATCGAGGTGCCGATCGATCCACGCCGCGTGATGGTGTTCAAGCCGTCGAACGTGCTGAAGGCGCGCATCAACGGCGACACCCTCGATGGAGCCGAAGATTGAGCCCACCCAGGGCCATCGAGCGTCCGACGGACAAGAGCCCGGATGCCTTCCGGACCATCAGCGAGGTCGCCGAGGACCTCGACCTGCCGCAGCACGTGCTGCGCTTCTGGGAAACCCGCTTCACGCAAATCCGTCCGCTGAAGCGGGGCGGCGGCCGGCGCTACTACAGGCCCGACGACGTCGATCTCCTCAAGGGTATCCGCCATCTCCTCTATGGCGAGGGCTACACCATCAAGGGTGTGCAGCGGATCCTGAAGGAAGAGGGGTCTCGCTTCGTGCAATCGGTCGGACGCGGCGAGCAGCAGGTCGCAGCACCCCCCGAAGGCCGCGCCCCGGCGCCGCAATCCTCCGACAAACTGCCGGTCCTGCAGACCTCGGACGCGCGCACCCAGGGCGATCCGGGTCCGCAAGCGGCTGACGACAGGGCAACAACGTTCCTTGCGCCCGACGACGCGGCACTGCTGCGGGCGGTGCTCGACGACTTGGCGGAATGCGACCGCGTGCTGCGCAACCTCAACGCAGCCGAGGCGGCGCCGGCCGATTGATCTCGACCGGCGCGCCGGAGCCAGACGTCGCGCTCAGCCTGCAACCTTCCCGCATGTACGGCTACGCTCACGACGAATGGCCACCATGCTGCACGGCAAGAAGTCCTTGGCGGGTGACCGCGAACCGGATTAACTGAACGCCTCGAGCGCGATCCGGTGCGGTGGGATCGGATGACGTTCTCGGTCGTCGATGGGCCGCACGATCTCGTCCGAAGACTCTCCGGCTTGTCGGGATCGTGCTCTGGCCGGAAGGGATGCGCCATGGACGTGTTGGCTCTCGTGACCCAGAAGGGCGGCACCGGAAAGAGCAGCCTCGCGGTCTCGCTTGCGGTCGCAGCGGTGGAGCGTGGCCTCAAGGTGGCGCTCTTCGATACCGATCCGCAGGGCACGGCCGCGAACTGGCATACCCGCCGCCAGGCCGAGGCTCCCGAGGTGGCGACTGTCGCTTGGTCCCAGCTCTCCTCCCGCCTCTACGCGTTGAGCCGCGACGGTTACGATCTCGTTGTGGTCGATACGCCCGGCTCCGACAGCCATGCGGCCAATGCGGCGATCCGCGAGGCGCATCTGTGCCTCCTGCCTGTGCGCCCGAGCGTGGCCGATATCGAAGCCGCGCGCCCCACGATCCGCGAATTGTCGGACCGTGGGCGTCCCTACGCCTTCGTCCTCAACCAATGTCCCGTCGGCGGCCGGACGGCCCGCACCGCCAACGCGGTCCGGGCCCTGCAGCTCATCAGCGCCGTTGCCGATTCCACGATCGCACTGCGAGCCGACCACATGGACGCGCTGGCCTGCGGGCTCGGCGTGACGGAGCACGATTCCCGCGGCAAGGCTGCCGCCGAGGTGCGCGCGCTGCTCGATTGGGTGCTGGTGCGTCTCAAGCGCAACCCGAAGGCCGCGGAACAGCAGGCGCTGAGCGCTTAAATCGACCTATTCTTGATGCAAGGCCGTGCCTGAACGGTCCACGGTCACCGTGGCGTCCTCGCCGAGTTCGTCGAGCACGGCCGCCACGCGCCCGCGCGCGACCTCGGCCGATTCGGAATCCGAGGGCTCCTTGATCTGCACAATCACGTGCAGGCCAGGCGACGCCTTGCGGTCCGCAAGGTTGGTCTTGAACGCGGTGATCACACCCTCGCTCACCAGCCCGTTCAGGGCAGCGTTGATGGCACCCCAGCTCATCGACCTCTCACGCGCTTAATCATCAGGACTTGGCCATACCCCTTCGCATGATCGATGGGAAGTCGGCTGCCGTCGAGCCCTCACGCGTATTTCTGGCCCAGGGGGGATTCCCCGTTTCCCAGCTGCGGCCTTCCCCGTGATCGACATCCTGCGTCGGATCACGGTCGGGGCAATTCGGATAGACGTCATGCGGCAGCCCAAGGTTCCGACAAGCGCCCTCCAATTCCGCCGCAGCGAACTCGCTTCGGGACTGTTTTGCTTGATCGAACGGCCTCTCTTCGGATCCGCGAAGTCGCAGTCGAGGTCGAGCGGCATCGTCGGAGCTGCGAGAGCATAAGATGAGCTGCAACTCGCCCGTTGATCGTTCGCGGTAGCAAGTAATGCGCAATGGTTGCATTCAGCAAGTGGTGATTTGCATTCGACGCCCGCAGAAGGCCTAACTGTTATCTCATTTGTCCGCATATTCTTGCGTGTTAAGCCTTAGTTGTAGTAAATAATTCAGAAGGGCCTGAAGCTCCCAAGGAGGTTAGAAGCCACAAAGGGACAGCCCGATACAACCTTAGGTAGCGAGTGCACGAACGCGGTCGGGATTCTTCGAGTCCGTGACGGCTTCCGTTCGGCATCCTGAGAACCCTCAAACAGGGCTGATGCCACCGCATCGGGCCGGCGTTTCGCTGCGCCTGCGAGGCCATCTGCGCGCGGGTTTCTCAGGTTGCCTCGGCATCCGCCGACGGCCGTGTCCGCTTTTGGGTCGCTGCCCCTTTCAACCGCCGGCAGGTCTTCGCCTGCTCATCGAGCTTGGTTTCAGGAGTGAGAGGACAACCCCATGACGACGTACATCTTTCAGAGCAACATCACCAGCTTGACCACCGTGGCCTCGCTCGCATCTGGGGATGACGCGCTCATCATGCCCGGCGTGACCATCGACTGCGATGCGACGGCCGTCGAGGGCCTTGGAAGCGGACATCAGGTCTCCGTCATCGGACATGTGATCAGCAAGATGGATGCCGTGAGGCTGGGTCAGGACGAGTTCTCGACTGGTCAGATCCTGACGGTCGGCTCGACGGGATCGATCTACAGCGAGGCCGGTGCCGGTGCCGTCATTTCGGGCGGAAACAGCCACGTCGAGAACGCCGGCTCGATCTACAGCGACGGGGAGTACGGCCTGAAGCTCAACGGTATCGACGTGATCATTGAGGATTGCGGTATAGCGGTCACACAGATCGACAACAGCGGGACCATCGCGGCGGCCGGGACGGCGATCTTCAGCGCGAGCACGAGCACCCAGCATTTGTACTTGTACAACGCGGGAACGATCGAGGGCGGGCTCTACAGCTTCTACAGCGCGGGCGTCGACGCTGTCGACAAGATCACGAACGAAGGTGCGATGATCGGCAACGTCTATCTCGGCTCGGGCGACGACCGCTTCTCGTTTCTTGTTGGAGGCACGGTGATCGGCGATGTCGATCTGGGCTCGGGCGACGACTACCTCGATATGGACCAGGGCACTATCCAAGGGGCCATTTCCGCAGGCGATGGCGACGATGAAGTTAATGGTAGTATCGGAAATGATCGGATCGATGGCGAAGACGGCGACGACGACATTTTCGGCGATGAAGGAGACGATCAGATCTATGGCGGCGATGGATTCGATAAACTGTACGGAGGCAGCGGGGATGACTACATCGATGGCGGCAGCGGCAACGACTGGCTCGAGGGTGGTTATGGGGCCGATCTGCTGGTCGGGGGCGCAGGGGATGACATCTATATATTCAGTGTGGGCGACCGCATCGTCGAGACCCGTGGCGGTGGGCGAGACAAGGTCTACGGATCCGTAGACATCGATCTCGGCCTGGGCGACATCGGTGAACCCTTCCCAATTCCAGACATCGACGGCTGCGAAGACATCGAATTGACGGGCGACGGCTCTGTTAACGGCGCTGGCAACGATGCCGACAACGTCATCACCGGGAACCGTGGAGCGAATGTTCTGCTCGGCCGCTTGGGCGCGGACCGCCTGGACGGCGCCTTCGGCGACGACACGCTCGATGGCGGCGATGGAAACGACACACTCGACGGCGGTTACGGGAGCGACACGCTGATCGGCGGTGATGGTTGCGACATCTTCTTCGTCTCCACCGCGCTCAGCGCCACCAACGTCGACACCATCATGGACCTCGACACCGCCGCGGGCGACCGCATCTCCCTCTCCTCCGCGATCTTCGGTCAGCCACGGGGCACGCTGGCGGAATCAGCCTTCAAGATCATCGGTGCTTCCGCGCCCGGAGCCGTGGTCGATGGCGACGATCGCATCCTCTACGACATGGCCGCAGGGATCATCTACTTCGACGGCGACGGCTCGGGTCAGGCCGACCCCGCCACGATGATGTTCAAGCTCGGCGATCCCTACACCCGCCTCACCGCCCACAACATCGACTTCTTCTGAGACGGTCGACGCTGTCGGCCGCGGGAGATAGGGCCTACTCTCGCGAGGCGCAAACCTGAGGCACGATCGTGAAACGAATGCCGAGCGGCGCGACCAGGGATGGCGGTGCCGCTCGACGCCTGTGTTGTCAGGGAAGATCCCGGCGAGCCGATGCGCGGGACACCGCTCGCAAGCCAAGCCCGTTCTGAAGCTTGACCGCTCTGCCTCTGCGCGATCGCGTGCCATACAAGGCCAAGCTTGTATTTCGAAAGAGCATAAGAACATTAGTCGCGTTGACCGAACAAATGGTTCGTGTCATGCCGCACATACCGAAATAAATTTGATACTTATGATCTCACCTAAATGAGGTCGCACCAGCGGCTAATCCCATGGGGAGTGAACGATGGGTCCACTGATTCCCAGCTCCGTCGGCGGCACGCCCACCCAGGAGGAAACCTTGTCCTTGGGGATCTCGACCTCCAAGGCCTCCAGGATGACTAAGGCCAAAGCCGCCACCGCCGGAGGCTTCTTCGACAGCTATTGCGGCCCGCTTAGTGGCTCCGAGGCAATCCGAGCCGACTTTTCTCCCCATCTCGAAAGGATGGACCCATGACGATCTACAACCCACCTACCACCACAGCAGCTGGTTCTGTCGTGACCCTCGTAACCAACGGGGACGCGGTCATCGTCGCCGATAACGTGACGATCTATTCGACCGGCGCCACGGCAATCAGCAGCAACGGCTCCATCAACAATCTCTCGGCGACCATAGACGGCTCGGTGGCCGGAAAATCCTCCGGTCTCGACATCGGAGATTTCGGCTCCTTGGGCCATACCGTCAAGATTGGCGCCACGGGCCATCTTTTCGGCCAGACCGGAAGCGGAGCAGCCGTGTACGGCGGAAGCACACTGATCGACAATGTCGGCACTTTATTTGGATTCAGTCGGGGTCTATCGGTCGGGGCCTCGTCCGGAACCATCACCGTCAACAACAGCGGATCGATCGACGCCATCTCCTATGGCTTAGATCATGACAGCACCAGCGGTGCGAAGGTGATCGTCACCAACACCGGAGTCATAAAGGGGGGAGGCAGAAGCTTCAATGCCGCTACCGATGCCGTCGAGGAAATCACGAACGCCGGCACGATGATCGGCCATATATATCTCCGCGCAGGTCACGATATCTATGACGGCAGCCTTGGCGAAATCATCGGCTGGGTTGATGCCGGACCTGGAGACGACAAGCTCTATGGCGGGAGCGGAGCCGAGACCCTCTATGGCCAGGAAGGTAACGACTGGCTCGACGGCGGCGGCGGAGCCGACTTCCTCGCCGGCAGCGGGGGGCAACGACACCTATGTGATCGACAACCCAGGCGACATCGTGGACGAATTGGGTGCCAATGGCCTAGACGCGGTGCAATCTTTCATTACCTTCAGCCTCTTCGACAATCAGTTTGGCACCGGCACCGTTAGGGGCGAGGTCGAGAACCTGACGCTTCTTGGTTCGTCTGCGATCAACGGGACGGGCAGCCAGTTCGATAATGTGCTCATCGGCAACTCTGCCGCCAACAAACTCGACGGCGGTGCGGGCACCGATACCATCGTTGGCCTCGACGGCAACGACACCTACGTGGTCGACAACGCCGGCGATGTGGTCGACGAGACCGGCACCAGCGGCATCGACACGGTGCAGGCCTCCTTCACCTTCAGCCTCGTCGCGAGCGACACCCTGAAAGGCGCCGTCGAGAACCTGACGCTTCTCGGCACTGCGGCCATCAACGGCACCGGCAACGCACTCGCGAACGTGCTCATCGGCAACGGTGCGGCCAACGTCTTCACGGGCGCCGCCGGCAACGACAAGCTCGATGGCGGGGTCGGCGCCGATCTTCTCATCGGCGGTCTCGACAACGACACCTATGTGGTGGACAGTTCCGGCGATGTGGTGGACGAGACCGGCGGCACCGGCAAGGACACGGTGCAATCGTTCATCAGCTACAAGCTCGTGGAGAGCGCCAAGCTCCTGGGCGCGGTCGAGAACCTGACGCTGCTGGGCACGGCTGCCATCAACGGCACCGGCAACACGCTCGCCAATGTGCTCACGGGCAACAGCGGCGTCAACAAGCTGAATGGTGCGGGCGGCAACGACGTGCTGCGCGGGGGCAAGGGCAAGGATGTGCTGACAGGCGGAGACGGCAACGACCGCTTCGACTTTACGACCGTGCCGGGCTCCACGCAGGCCGACACGATCCGGGACATGAACGAGCGCGGCAACGACACCATCCGGGTCGACAATGCCGTGTTCCTGGGCCTGAAGGCAGGCAAGCTCGCGGCAGCTGCGTTCAAGGTGGTGACGAGCCCGAATGCGGGGGTGGATGCGAGCGACCGTATTCTCTTCGACCAGGGCGACGGCAAGCTCTACTTCGACCGGGACGGATCGGGCACGAAGTACAAGCCGCTGCTGTTTGCCATCGTGGACCCCAACATCGCCCTCACGGTCTCGGACTTCTCCGTGATCTAGGCGACGCCCCAACCTCAACCTGGGCCCTCTGTGGGCCGGTCCGATTTCGCTCACTGAGGAACAACGGCAATGACGACGAAGACCATCAAGAAAACCCTGCTCGGATCCGGAACACTCGTAGACCTCCTGAACGGCGAGGATCTCGTGGTCGCGAAGGATGTGACGATCGGGTCATTCAATCCGATGGCCTCTACCGATGTCGCTGTCAGGGGCCTCGGCGGGTCCCATATTGTCACAGTCCACGGAAGCATCATCGGGGACGATTACGCTCTGCAACTCGGGACCATGACGAAGCAAGTCCTCAATGTAAGTGCAAGCGGCGAGGTGATCGGTAACTCCATCGCCGGTGCTCTTCTGATGGGCACAGGTCATCTGATCTCGAATGCGGGCAGGATTTACGGCGGGGGCTTTTGTGCCGTCGGGGTTCAGGAATTGAAGAGCGACGGCGTGTCGACGATCGTCAACAGCGGTGTGATCGAGGGCGTAAAAGTTGCTGTGCAGCAGGCCGTCAACAGCGTCGGAACACTTGTGATCACGAATACCGGAACCATCCACGGCGGGGAAAAGAGCTTCTCGGACGGTGGGGCCAAGGCCGTCGAGAAGATCACGAACTCCGGCGTCATGATCGGCGATGTCAGCCTCGGCTGGGGCGATGATGTCTACGACGGCCGCAACGGCACGATCGAGGGCGATATCCTGGGCCTCGAGGGAAACGACAAACTCTACGGCGGCGCGAATGCCGATACCATCTCGGGCCATTCCGGCAACGACCGGCTCGATGGCGGCGGCGGGGCCGACACGCTCTTCGGCGGCGACGACAACGACACCTACGTGGTCGACAATGGGGGTGATTTCATCTCCGAGTTCCTCGCCAGCGGGACCGACGTCGTTCGCTCCTCGATCACGTTCAGCCTGGCCGAAAGCGGCACCGTGAAAGGTTTATTCGAGAAGCTCGTTCTCACGGGATCAGCTGTCATCAACGGCACCGGCAACGCCCTCGCGAACGCCATTCAGGGCAACAGCGCTGATAACAAGCTTATCGGCGGTGGCGGCGACGACCTGCTGCGCGGGGGCAAAGGCAAGGATAGGCTCAGCGGGGGTGAAGGCGACGACCGCTTCGACTTCAACGTCCTTGGCTCCTCGCATGCGGACCTGATCTGGGACATGAACGAGAAGGGCAACGACACCATCCTGCTCAGGTCAGCCGTGTTCCTCGGCCTCACGAAAGGCACCCTGGCAACCTCTGCCTTCAAGGTCATCAGCGACCCGGCCTCGCCCGCGGGCGTGGATGGCAGCAACCGCATTCTCTACGACAAGACGGACGGACGGGCGTATTTCGACCGGGATGGGGCAGGCAGCACCTACGCACCGGTGCTGTTTGCCCGTGTCGATGCTGGCCTCACGCTCGGCGCCGCGGATTTCCTCGTCTACTAGGTAGGGGACTCATCCAAGCCATTGCCTGACTGTAGGGACGAGGGCGATAGCGGCGAGGTCGTTGACGGCGCGTCGATCGCACTTGGTGGCGATACGCTTCCAGTTCTTGAGGTGTCCGAACCTGCGCTCGATGATATTGCGGCGCCGGTATGCGACGCGGGTGAGCCGATAGACGACGGCACGGGCGGCTCTACCCGGGATGACCGCTTCGATGCCTCGCTCCTGGAGCCAACCGCGCAGGCGATCAGCGTCATCGGCTTTGTCGGCGATAAGTCGCTTGGGGTGGGCAACGGCACTCAGGAGGGGCAGCGCCATCGTGATATCGGCGACGCTGCCTGGCGTCAGCGCGAACGCGACCGGTCGGCCACGATCGTCGGCCATGCAATGGATCTTCGAGGTGCGCCCACCGCGCGAGCGGCCGATCGCCTGCTCAAGTCCCCCCTTTTCCGCTTGTAGCCGAGCAATGCGCCTTCCCATGGGTGCTGTCGATGATGAGTTCTGGAGGGAGTTCCCCCTGAGAGGCGATCTGGCAAATTGCCGTTCCTTAAAGGGCCTTCGGCCAACTGTTCACTCTCACATGAGAAAGCTCGCTGCGGCTGGGCGGGCTGGAAGTGTATTCCAGCGGCTCCCGAGGCACAGACGCCGTGATACAATTTGGCTGGTTCGATGTTTGCTAAGCTGTCGGAGGCGCACCAATCCGCGCTCCCCTTTCGACCTTCACCACGGAGAGTCGATGTCAGGAAAGGGCAGGGACATTCATCTGTGATGGGAGCTGAGCCATGGATAACCTTGAGGACAAGATCCGGGTCAGGGCTTACGAGATCTGGGAGCGGCAAGGCCGCACAGGCCATCCGGAGGATCACTGGCATGAGGCCGAGCGTCAGGTAAGGGCTCAGGAGGGCTCGACCGAGTCCCCACAGGACCACACCGACGCGACGGTTCAGGAGGCCCCTCCCATCAAGGCCGTTGAGGCCGTCGAAGTGGCTCACAAAGGCCCGGCAAACCCTCGAAGGTCTCCCCGACAGACTTGATCCTGAGCAAGTTATTGCACGAGGAACTCAAAGGGCTGGTCCACAAATGGCTGTCGGCAAGGATTGTGAGTGATATCGCAAACGCCCGCAGGTGCACGGGATCGTCGTCAGAAGGGCTGCCTTCGTGTTCGGCTCGTCAGGGCTTAATGGGAGCGCTCCTGATGCAGGCGCTCGACGAGCGCCAGAAGATGAGCGGGAATGGGTTCGGCGCGGAGTGTCTCATAGACCTCCCTCACGCGTCGCGCGATGTCCTGGCTTGCACCGTCCGAGCGGCGATGGATGGCTTGCGCTGGGGACGCCGGCCCATCGCTCAACCCGGCGAGCACGATGGCGATTAACGCGGGAGTGATCCCCACCTCAAGCCCCTGCCACCGACACGCCCGCAAGCGTGGTGATGGCCTGGAGCAAGGTGGTTCGTGCGGCAGGCTTGTCGATCCAGAGGACCCCCTGAAGCTCAGGACACGCCGCACGAGCGGGAAGACCGGAGTAGATCACGAACGGAACGCTGCGTTGCCGCAGCGCCTTTGCCAGAGAAGCGCATGCCCCATCCTTGAGCTTGTAGTCGAGCACGGCCACGGACGGCGTGTGGTCGCTCAGCCACCGCATGGCATCGAACGAGGACGTCACCGTGAGGCAGGTCAGTCCCTCGTCTTCGAGATAGCTCTCCAGAGCCATACCGATGAGTGCTTCGTCTTCACGAGCAGCCACGTCCTATGAGAGGCAATCATAACGAGATTACCCAGTCAGCACTCGAAAACCTTTGTGTGACCACCGCTGACGAGCATTAACAGAAAGCAAACAACAACCGTCCGATGGCGTACAGATGCTTGGGACCGATCCTGTCTGAGTGCGTCAGCGTCACCATTGTACTGGCCTACGCCTGGTCGTTTTGCTGTTCGCCTCTCGATGCGGCGCGTACAAGAAGCCCCGCCGGAGCGGGGCTGAAGGTCCTCTGATCGAGACGGGGATCAGAGAGAGGGGCATCGGGCCGGGGAGGACGATCGGCCCACCTGCCAACTCGGTGTCA
>JAESFL010000095.1_pt1 | contig 93144 bp, 98 predicted proteins | sample 9269401 | NCBI WGS metagenome assembly JAESFL01 (sample SAMN14506025, study PRJNA617098) | algae metagenome | isolation source: Gloeocapsa sp. UFS-A4-WI-NPMV-4B04 and co-occurring heterotrophs from desert... | place: USA: Utah | collected 2006-10-01 | reverse complement strand
GGCGGCGCGGGGGGGCGCCGATGAGCCGGACGAGGCCTCAACTGCGTCAAACGCAAATCCCGCCGGTGGCGTGGCACTCTCCCGTGACGGACAGTCCGCGCAGGCGGACTTCGCGCCCTTCCAGCGGCGAATTCATTCGCTCCCGCGGGGGCGGCGCGGGGGGCGCCGAAGAGCCGGACGGGGCCTCAACTGCCTCGAACGCACATTCCGCCGGTGGCGTGGCACTCCCCCGTGACGGACAGTCCGCGCAGGCGGACTTCGCGCCTTTCCAGCGGCGAATTCATTCGCTCCGGGGGGGGGCGGCGCGGGGGGGCGCCGATGAGCCGGACGAGGCCTCAACTGCGTCAAACGCAAATCCCGCCGGTGGCGTGGCACTCTCCCGTGACGGACAGTCCGCGCAGGCGGACTTCGCGCCTTTCCAGCGGCGAATTCATTCGCTCCGGCGGCGCGGCGCGGGGGGGCGCCGACGAGCAGGACGGGGCCTCAACTGCGTCAAACGCGAGTCCCGCCGGTGGCGTGGCACTCCCCCGCGACGGACAGTCCGCGCAGGCGGACTTCGTGTAGCCGTTGCGGTGAATTCATTCGCTCTGTCGGCCCACGGCAAACTCCCCCCGGCCATCAGCCGCGAGCGTCGTCCATCCGCCCTCCCGTCTCCTCGCGCAGCCAGAGAAAGATCAGCAGATGCGACACGATGATCAGCGGAACGAAGAACGTGGGCAGCAGGCTCAGCGGCAGGTGAAAGAACGGCATCACGGCGCCGCGCTCCGCCGGCGGCAGCCGCATCGCCGAGCCGATGACGAACAGGATGTCCGCCAGCCCCACCACGTTCCACACCAGGAGCGCCCCCCGCCGCCCCCGCGTCCGCGCCGGCAGCGCGAACAGCAGCAGGAGCACCGCCCCCACCGCCACCACGATGTCGCCCCACCCCGCCTGCTGCGCGAAGTCTCGCGGCAGCTCGCCGCGTCCGTAGAGCACGAGAAAGTAGATCCCCACGAAACGCACCAGGTGCAGCGCCACCAGCGGCACCGGCCCGCGGTCCAGCACGGCCCGCCGCAGCCCGTCCGACAGCGCCAGCACGGCCAGCGTGGAGGCCGTCAGCATCCCCGCGATGGCGGGCGGCGGCACCGGAAGCCGGCCCAGCACCCCCGCCGCGCCCACGGCGAACGCGGCGATGAACCATCCGCCCAGGATCAGGCCCAGGGGCGGCGCGGGGCGGCGTGCGGCGAGCGTGAGAGCCATCTCGACCTCCGATGCGGTGGATGGGGTGCGGCGGAGCGGCCGTCCGCCGGCGCGGCTCCACAATCAAACGACCGGGAAGCGGCCGGACCTGTAATCCATCCGCGCAACCTCCGTAGGGGATTGCCTGAAACGCGGTCCGGCCCGCACGGCGGAGTGCCGTGCGGGCCGGAGATGCGTTCGCGCCGATGTGCGTAGCCGAAGGACCGTCCCGCGTTCAGCCGACCGGGATCCCCAGCACCCCCAGCGCGTCGCCAACGGTGTGCACGGAGCCGGTGACGAGCAGCGTGCCGTAGGGCGCCAGCGTCTCCGCGCGCATCAGCGCGTCCTCCAGGCGGGGGATCACGCGGACGGGGACGGATGCGTCCAGCGAGCGCGCGACCTGCTCCGGGTCCCAGCGGCGGTTCCCAGGGGCGGAGTCCGCGACGGTGAGGATGGCGGCGTCGGCGCGGGCCAGGAGCGGCGGCAGCATCTCGTCCCACGCCTTGTCCGCCAGGATGGCCGTGATGAGCACGACCGGGCGTGGCAGGTCCACGGCATCCAGCGCGTCCGCCAAAGCCGCCACCCCCGCCGGGTTGTGCGCCACGTCGAACATCCACGTGGCGCCGCGCTGCCGCACCACCTGCATCCGCCCCGCCCAGCGCGCATCCGCGAATCCCGCTTCCACCGCCTCCCACGACGGGCGCACGTCCTCCGGCAGCACGGCGAGCAGCTCCGCCGCCAGGGCCGCGTTCCGCGCCTGGTGCGCGCCGATGAGCGGAATCCGCAGCTCCCGCGCCCCCCAGCGCTCCGACGCCAACCGAAAGCGCGTCCCCTCCAGGCCCATCCGCACGTCCGAGATCGCACGGTCCCCGTCCACCTCCACGAGCGGCGCCCCCACGTCCGCCGCGCAGCGCCGCAGCACCTCGCGCGGGCCCGGCGCCGTCTCGCCGATGACCGCGGGGATGCCGGGCTTGAAGATGCCGGCCTTCTCGAACGCGATCTCCTCCAGCGACTCGCCCAGGTACTCCGTGTGGTCACGGGCCACGTTGGTCACCGCCGTCGCCAGCGGATCGACGACGTTGGTGGAGTCCAATCGTCCCCCCAGCCCCACCTCGACGACGGCCAGGTCCGCGCCCGCGTCGGCAAAGGCCAGGAACGCCAGCGCCGTCGTCGCCTCGAAGAAGGTCGCCTCCAGCCGCTCCACCTCCGGCCGCAGCCGCGCCTCCGCCTCCGCCAGCCGGTCCAGGCCGATGGCCCGGCCGCCGATGCGGATGCGCTCGGCGAAGGAAACCAGGTGCGGCGACGTGTACAGGCCGATGGTCCGCCCCGGATGTGCCGCGCGAAGGACGGATTCGCACAGGGCAGAGACGCTGCCCTTGCCGTTGGTGCCCGCCACGTGCAGCGCACGAAAGCGCCGGTGCGGATGATCCGCACCGGCGAGCAGTTCTTCCGTGCGCTCCAGCCCGAACCGGATGCCGCCCGTGGTGCGCGCAAAGAGCCACGCGCCCGGATCGTCCGGCTTCACGCCGCGCCCCGAACGGTCAGCGGAGCGGCACGATCCCGCCCCGCCGCCGTCCCACTCCCGCACTCACGCACGTCCGCACTCACGCACTTCCCTCAGGCCGCCGCTTCCGACGCGGGCAAAGTGGTCGACACCGGCATCCCCAGCATGTGGCGCAGCACCCGGCTGATGTGCGCCTTCATCCGCCGACGGTCCACGATGTCGTCCAGCATGCCGTGCTCCAGCAGGAACTCCGCGCGCTGAAAGCCGTCCGGCAGCTCCTGCTTGATGGTCTGCTCGATCACCCGCGGCCCCGCGAACCCGATCAGGGCGTTGGGCTCCGCCAGGTTCACGTCGCCCAGCATGGCGTACGACGCCGTCACGCCGCCCGTGGTGGGGTCCGTGAGGATGGAAAAGTACGGCAGCCCCGCCTCGTCCAGCTGCGCCAGCACGGCCGACGTCTTGGCCATCTGCATGAGGGAGAAGATCCCCTCCATCATCCGCGCACCGCCGGACTGGGAGACGATGAGCAGGGGCGTCTGCCGCTCCAGGGCCCGCAGCCCCGCCCGCGCCAGCTTTTCGCCCACCACCGAGCCCATGGACCCGCCGATGAACGAAAAGTCCATCACCCCCAGCGACACGGGAATGCCGTCCAGCTCGCCGTCGCCCGTGAGCGCCGCGTCGCCGTGCGTGCTCTTGCGCTCCGCCGCCGCCAGCCGGTCGCGGTAGGGCTTCAGGTCCACGAAGTTCAGGGGATCGGCCGAGCGCAGCTCGCGGTCGTGCTCGCGCCAGGTGTCCGCGTCGATGAGCAGCTGCACGTACCCGTCCGCCGCCAGCCGCAGGTGGTGGCCGCAGTTGGGGCACACGTTCCAGTTCTCCCGGAGCTTTTCGCGGTACACGATCTCGCCGCATTCCGGGCACTTTTGCCACAGCTCGCCCGGCAGGTCGCGGCGGTCGCCGGCCTGCAGGCGCGTCTTGGGCTTGCGGAACCACGCCATGGTTCGGTGATGTCGGGAGTAAACAGATGTAGTAAGGGGCGCGCGGAGGGGACCTCCGTCAGCGCCCCTTTTCCGCGGCGATCCGCTGGATGACCGCCATGGCCAGTATGTTCACCAGCAGGAACGAGCCGCCGTAGCTGATGAACGGAAGGGGAATGCCCGTCACGGGCATGACGCCCACCGTCATTCCCACGTTGATGAGCACGTGGGTGAACCAGCTGCCCAGGATGCCGATGGGCACCAGCGACGCGAACGGGTCGCGCGAGCGCTCGCCGATGCGGAGGAGCCGCCAGAAGATCAGGCCGAAGCAGACGAGCACGGCCATCACCCCCACGAACCCCAGCTCCTCGCCGATGACGGAGAAGATGAAGTCGGTGTGCTGCTCCGGAAGGAAGGCCAGGCGCTTCTGCGGGCCGTCCAGGTACCCCTTGCCCCACCACCCGCCGCTGCCGATGGCCACGCGGCTCTGGATCAGGTTGTACCCGCTTCCCCGCGGGTCCACGCTGGGGTCCAGGAACACCATGAAGCGCGCCTTCTGGTACGGCTTCAGCACGTTCCACAGGGGCAGGGCCACGGCGCCCGCTACGACGTTCGCCATGAAGATGGAGATCTTCTCCGACAGGAACGCGTTGCGGTAGAACAGGAGCCCCAGCAGGACGATGATGTACACGCCCCACACCCACACGCTGATGCTCATGAACAGCGACAGCAGGGGGCTGATGAGAAAGAAGATCGTCGTCAGCGGCGTTCCCGCCCAGTACAGCGCCCACACCAGGATGCTGGCGAACGCCAGGGCCGAGCCCAGGTCCGGCTGCAGCATCACCAGCCCCATGGGCAGGGCGATCACGCCGATGGGCTTCCACAGCGCCCACAGCGTCTTGGGCGGCTCGCGCCACTCGCCCAGCACCCGCGCCAGCATGAGCACCGTGGCGATCTTGGCCATCTCCGACGGCTGCAGCCCCACGGGCCCGATGCGGATCCAGCTCTTGGTGCTGGCGCCCGTGGTGCCGCCCTCGCCCACCACCAGCGCCGTCAGCAGGAGCACCAGCCCCAGGGCGTACGCCGGCTGCGCCCCCCACTCCAGCCATCCCACCGGGACGCGGAGGATCAGGGGAATGATGAGCAGGGCCAGCGAGAAGAAGATGAGCTGCTGGCGCCAGGTGCCCTCGGCGCGGGTGCCGGGGACGTCCACGGCACCCGCGCTGTAGATCATGGCGATGCCGAACACCGACAGCCCCACCACCAGCCAGAACAGCATGGGGTCGCCCAGCCGCAGGGCGCGGTAGCGCTTCATCGGGCCCTCTCCGCGAGGGAACGCGCGAACGGGAGCCGCGCGCGGGGCGCGGCTCCGGAACGGTTGGTCGAGCGAGCGGTGTCCGGCTGCATGCGTCTCCGGTTCACGCGACGGCGCGGTACGCGGCGGCCGCCGCCAGCCCCACCGCGGCCGCGTACGCCGCGGCCAGGGGCGAGCCCAGCACCAGCGTGCTCAGGGGCCCCGCCAGGTGGGGCTTGATGAGCAGCAGGTACACGATCAGGTCGTACAGCCACTTGCCCGCGAACAGGTACAGGGCCAGCAGCAGGGGGCTGTCCCCCGCCAGCGCCTCGCGCGAGCGGGCCCCGGCGTAGCCCAGGATGCACAGGGCCACGGCACCCGCCCCCATGGTCTGCGGGTGCGCGGCGCCGTCCAGCAGCCCCAGCGCGAACCCCAGCCCCGCGGCCCACCCGGCGCGCATCCGGCGCGCGCCCAGCAGCAGCGCCACCACCAGCAGGTCCGGCGCCAGCGCCCCCAGCCCCAGGCCTACCCGGAGAAGGAAGTACAGAATCACCAGAACCGCGATGAAACCCACGAACTGCCAGCGCGTCCCCTCCGTCATCCGCTCCTCACGCCCCGCGGCTGGTGTCCCGTGCGGCGCCTCCGCCCGGGTTGGTAGGCGCCGGAAGTCCCTCCGGCACCCTCGGCTGGCCCGGGAACACCGGGCGTCCCGGCAGCTCCGGGGTGGGATCCACCTGGCGCGGCCGGCGCGGCGCCGGGCGCGCCGCGGGCCGCGGCGCCGTGCGCGGCGCGGCCGGCGTGGCGGCGTCCGGCGACAGCGCGCGCGTCGTGTCGGCACGGGTCGGCGCCGTGAGGCGCACTCCCCACGCCGAGGCCAGGTCCTGGTCCGACGGCGCCCGCACGGGCGCCCCCAGCACCAGCACGTGCCCCAGCTGCGACGGCGACACCAGCGGGCGCACGTAGTAGATGCGCTGCCACCCGTCCGGGTCCTTGCCGCTCGCCGCCACCTTGCCCACCGGGATGCCGCGCGGGTATACGCCCCCGTCGCCCGACGTCACGATCAGCGTTCCCGTGTCCGGCGCCGTGTGGAACGCCACGGGGCTGAAGCCCAGCATGACCTCCGCCCCGTCGCGCGCCTGCAGCGGCTCCGCCACCCCGTACGTCTCCCCGTCCAGCGTCATCACCGACACGCGGAAGTTGGGGTGCGTCCAGGCCAGCATGGTGCTGTTCTCCGTTCCCAGCTGCCCCACCTGCCCCGCCAGCCCCTCGGCCGTGATCACGGGCGAGCCGTCGGCCACGCCGTCGCGCCCCCCGGCCGACAGCCGGTACACGCCCTCGGAGCCGGGCCCCGTCATGGGCGTGGCCTCGGCGGCCACGAACGAGTAGGTCAGCCGCTCGCGAAAGCCCAGCAGCTGCCGCAGCTCGCGGTTCTCTGCCGCCAGCGTGGCCTGGCCCACCAGGAAGCTGGCGAGCGAGTCGCGCTCGGCGCGCAGGGCCGCCGCGTCGGCGTAGCGGCCGGCGCGGTCCGCCGATCCCCGCTGCACCGCCGTAAAGGGGCGCAGCACGGTGGCGCGCACGGCGTGGCCCACCCCGTCCTTGTACACCTCGGGCATGAGCATCACCAGGGCCGACAGGGCCGTGAACAGCCCCGCGATGGCCAAGTCCTTCTTGCGGCCTCGCTCTCCGGCGCCGCGCAGGTACGGTCTGAAGGTGCTCAGTTGGTCAACACTCCTCGGTACTTGACCACGTCGTCCAGGATGCGCCCGGCGCCGCGCACCACGCAGGTCAACGGGTCTTCGTCCACGTGGATGGGCAGGTTGGTCTCGCGTGCGATCAGCGTGTCCAGCCCGCGGATGAGCGCGCCGCCCCCCGTCATCACGATCCCCCGGTCCACGATGTCGCTGGCCAGCTCCGGGGGGGTGATCTCCAGCGCCCGCCGCACGGCCTCGACGATGGCCTGGATGGGCTCCTGGATGCACTCGCGGATCTCCTGCGAGTGAACCCGCACCGTCTTGGGAATGCCGCTCACCAAGTCGCGGCCCTTTACGTCCATCTCGCGCTCGTCGCCCGTGCTGTAGGCGCTGCCGATCTGGATCTTGACCGCCTCGGCCGTGGCCTCGCCGATCATCAGGTTGTAGTTCTTGCGCATGAAGGTGACGATGGCGTTGTCGATCTCGTCGCCCCCCACGCGGATGCTCGTGTCGCACACGATGCCGGAGAGCGCGATCACCGCGATCTCCGTGGTCCCGCCGCCGATGTCGATGACCATGTTGCCCGTGGGCGTCTCCACCGGCAGCCCCACGCCGATGGCCGCGGCCATGGGCTCGGCCACCATGTACACCTCCTTGGCGCCCGCGGCGGCGGCGCTCTGCCGCACGGCGCGGCGCTCCAGCTCGGTGATGCCGCTGGGCACGCCCACCACCACCGTGGGCTTGAGCTTGAGGAACCGCTTGCTCGTCACCGTCTGCAGGAAGTAGCGCAGCATGATCTCGGTCACGTCCACGTCGGCGATCACCCCGTCCTTGAGCGGACGTACGGCGGTGATCCCTTCCGGCGTGCGGCCCAGCATGCGCTTGGCCTCCAGCCCGATCCCCTTGATCTTGTTGGTGGCCTTTTCCATGGCCACCACGGACGGCTCGTTCAGGACGATGCCCTCGCCCTTCACGTATACGAGCGTGTTCGCGGTTCCCAGGTCTACGGCGATGTCGTTGACCGGGATGAAGCTCCCGGAGCTGAACCAGCGAAAGGCCATGTCGTCTTCTTTAGCTTTCTCGCCGGGGCGTAAACGGCGGCCTCCGGGCGCCTTGGGCGGTGCATCCGCCCTGCGTTCTGCGTGGTGCTTGGGACGGCGGCAAAGCTAGGCCGCCCCACGAACATACGCAACCCGAAGCCCCGGCCGCCCAGCCCGGAGCCGCGGCGCGCAGATGCACGGCCCATGCCGGGTTTTTCCCGGCGTTCGGCGGCGAGGTGGATGGGAGATGGAATCCCCTGAATCTGCTACCGGTGCAGGATTACGCAAGGGGCGGCGGACGCGCGGTTTGCGGAGATGGAGGACGCGGGACGCCCGGCCTCCTTCCCCCCGGGCAAAGCGCCGGCTCCCGGGTCCCGTCCGCCTCCTGGCGCACACCGAGCGCAGGACCGGGAACCGCGGAACGGAGCGGGATCGGCGGGAGGCGAATGCGCTGCCATGGTCTCTCCCGTCCCGCCATCCCGTGACGGTGGATCGGCCGGTTCACATCTCCATATCCATCCATCCCATTGCGCTGTGGACTCGCCGTACGGCCGTGCGCGTGCATGGCGCCATTCGCGTTATCCGCGGATGCACCGCGGTCACGGACCTTGCATCTTACTTCCTGGCGGGTTTAGAATGCGTGCGCAACGCGCCTTCGCATTCACCCCGGCGCATGACGGAAACCGCATCCACCACGACCAGGAGCACGCCATGAACAAGCTGCGGCTGAGCCTCGACGACCTCGCGGTCGACACCTTCCAGACTGCCGAAGAAGGCGTGTCGCTGCGCGGAACCATCAACGGCAACGAGGGAACGGTGAAGCCCGTGTGCAGCTTCGCCTCCCTCAAGACGGACCTGACCTGCTGTCCCTGCACGCCCCGGTTCTGAGCCCGGGCGCCGGAACCCGATCAAACCACGGACCCGGAGCACATGATGAACAAGCTGCGGCTGAATCTCGACGACCTGGCGGTGGACACCTTCCAGACGGGTGAAGACGTGGTGCCCCGGCGGGGCACGGTGGAGGGTCACCAGGCGACGGTGAAGATCGTCTGCACCATTTCCCCCACGCTCAAGACGGACCTGACCTGCTGTCCGTGCACGCCGCGGATGTGAAGGCCGTACCGGCGCCCGGCCCTCCAGGCCGGGCGCCGGCGTCGTTCCACACCTTTCCTGCGAGGACCCCGATGAAGAAGCTCAGGCTGACGGTGGAAGCGCTGGCGGTGGAGTCGTTCCCCACGGGCGAGGCCGAGGGGTGGACGGGCACGGTGGAGGGGCAGGAGCTGGTCCCCACGCCGCCGCACCTCACCTGCGGGCTGCTGACCAAGCCGACCAACTGCCCCTGCACGCCGCGCATCTGAAGCGGCCGGTTCGTTCGGGCACGCGGCGGGGGAGGATGCCCGCCGTGCCCGCGTGACGCCGGCCCCGCCGGCGCACGTCATCCATCTTCCGAGGAGATTCCATGAAGAAGCTGAAGCTCGCCGTCGAGTCGCTGGCCGTGGAGTCGTTCCCCACGGACCAGGCCATCGAGCAGCTGGGCACCGTCGAGGGCGCGGAGTTGGCCCCGACGCCGCCGTACTTCACCTGCCCGTATGGCACCAAGCCGACCAACTGCCCCTGCACGCCCAAGTACTGAGGCGGCGGAGGCTTCCCACTCATCGCGTGGAGATGCCATGAAGAAGCTGGAGCTGCGGATCGAGTCGCTGGCGGTGCAGTCGTTCGCCACGGGCGACGCGGAGGGGAAGGTCGGGACGGTGCAGGCGCACGAGGCGCTCGCCACGTGGCCGGCGGCCTGCGATCCCTTCAGCGTGCCGCCGCGCTGCTCCTGATCCAGAGCGGCGGACGGAGGCAGGAAAAACGGGCCCGGCGGATTGCGATCCGCCGGGCCCGTGTCGTTTCTCTCTCCCCCGGATGCAAATCCGGAAAAGCACCGAGGGTACAGAGGAACAGAAAAGCCATAGGAACAGAGGACTGCTCAGCGCCCCGTGGAGCCGAACCCGCTCGTGCCGCGGCCGCTCTTGGAGAGCACCTGCGTCTCTTCCACGTCCGGCACGAGAAAGCGCGCGAACACCAGCTGCGCGATGCGCGTTCCGCGGGGGATGGGCACGGCGTCCGCCCCCGCGTTCCAGAGGATGACCTTGAGCTCGCCGCGGTAGTCCGGGTCGATGGTCGCGGGCGAGTTGGGGAGGGTGATGCCGTGCTTGAGCGCCAGGCCGGAGCGCGGGCGCACCTGGCACTCCACGTCGTCCGGCAGCTCCATGGCCAGCCCCGTGGCCACCAGGCGCCGCTCCCCCGCCCCGAGCACGAAGTCCGGCTCCGCGCTGGCGACGTCGAAGCCCGCGGAGCCGGGCGTCTGGCGCGCGGGAAGGGGCAGGTCGGGGTTGCTCTCCAGGCGGCGAAAGCGGACGATCATGGGCGGCGCGGGCGAAGGGAGGTACGAGCGGACGCGGCAATCTCGCGCCCGCGCCGTACGCACGCAAACGACCCCGCCGGCTCGATGCCGGCGGGGCCGTTCCGCGGTTGCAGGCTATTCCCTATTCCCTGTTCCCTATTCCCTGCCGGCTCAGACCAGCACCTGCTCCACCGGCGTGTACTCCATCCCGAACGCCTCGGCCACGCCCGTGTACGTCACCTTGCCGTTCACCACGTTGAGCCCCAGCGCCAGCGCGGGGTCCTTGCGGCAGGCTTCCTTCCAGCCCAGGCGCGCAAGGCGCTGCGCGTAGGGGAAGGTGGCGTTGGTGAGCGCCAGGGTGCTGGTGCGCGGCACGCCGCCCGGCATGTTGGCCACGCCGTAGTGGATCACGCCGTCGATCTCGTAGATGGGATCCTCGTGCGTGGTGGGGCGGATGGTCTCCACGCAGCCGCCCTGGTCCACCGCCACGTCCACGATCACCGCGCCCTGCTTCATGCGCTTCAGGTCCTCGCGCTTGATCAGGTTGGGGGCCTTGGCGCCCGGCAGCAGCACCGCGCCCACCACTAGGTCCGCCTGCTCCACCCGCTCCAGGATGTTGTGGCGGTTGCTGTAGATGAGCTCCACGTTGGCCGGCATCACGTCCGACAGGTAGCGCAGGCGCTCCAGCGACACGTCCAGGATGGTCACGCGGGCGCCCAGGCCGGCCGCCATCTTGGCCGCGTGCGTGCCCACCACGCCGCCGCCGATGATCACCACGTTGGCCGGCGTCACGCCCGGCACGCCGCCCAGCAGCATGCCGCGGCCGCCGTAGAACTTCTCCAGGTACTTGGCGCCCGCCTGGATGCTCATCCGCCCCGCCACCTCGGACATGGGCGTGAGCAGCGGCAGCTCGTTGCTGGGCAGCTGCACCGTCTCGTACGCGATGCACACGGAGCCGGAATCCATCATCGCCCGCGTGAGCTTCTCGTCCGCGGCAAAGTGGAAGTACGTGAACAGGAGCTGGTCCTCGCGCGTGCGGGGGTACTCCACGGCGATGGGCTCCTTGACCTTCATGATCATCTCGGCGCGGGCCCACACCTCTTCCACGTCGTGCATGGTCGCGCCCACGGCCTCGTACTGGTCGTCCGTAAAGCCGCTCCCCAGGCCGCCGCCGCGCTCCACCATCACCTGGTGGCCGGCCTGCACCAGCGCCTCGGCGCCGGCAGGCACCAGGGCGATCCGGTTCTCGTTGGTCTTTATCTCCTTCGGGACACCGATCAGCATCGTCATGCACTCGTTCAAGGGGCGGTCGTACGGCTGAGGCCCGCTCAGTCACGCGGGCGGCGACAATATACACCCCGCGATGCGTTTGGCGAGTGGTTTTACAAAGTGCGGGAGTGCGAAAGTGCGAAAGTGCGAAAGTGGGACTGCCGGAATCGCAGTCCCTGCGCGGATTCCGGTGTCCGTCACGTGCGGCTGAACGCGATCCGTCGATGGAGGGCGGTGCGGATCAGGACTCCAGCGGGCGGATGATGCGGCACGGGTTGCCCGCGGCGAACACGCCCTCGGGGACGTCCCTCGTCACCACGCTTCCCGCGCCGATGACGGAACGGGAGCCGACCGTCACGCCGGGGAGGAGGATGGCGCCGCCGCCCACCCACACGTCGCTGCCGATGACGACCGGCTTGGCGGCCTCCAGCCCCGCGCGGCGCTCCGCGGCGGCCATGGGGTGCGTGGCCGTGTAGATCTGCACCGCGGGGCCGAACATCGTGTCGCTGCCGATGGTGACCGCCGCCACGTCCAGCACCACGCAGTTGAAGTTGAAGAACACGCGGTCGCCCACGGCGATGTTGCTGCCGTAGTCGCAGAAGAACGGCGGCTCGATCCACACGCTCTCGCCCGCGCGGCCCAGCAGCCGGCGCAGCAGGTCCATCCGCAGCTCCCGCTGCCCGTCGCGCGAGCCGTTGAGCGCGTGCAGCAGGTCGCGCGCGCGCCGGCGCTCCGCCACCAGCTGCGGGTCCGCCGCATCGTACAGCTCGCCCGCCAGCATCTTCTCCTTCTCCGTCATCGCCCTCTCCAGGCCGGGGACAATCGCCTCACCGGACGCGCCGGGGCAGCGTGGGACCGTCGGCTCGCTCCCGGTATTCTCTGCCGCGCCGCATCGTTCCGCCATCGCCGCCGCGAGCGGAACCACGGCTCGCGGACGGCGCCCGCACCCGGTGCGACAAATTTTCCCTTGCACAACATCCGTCCCACCCCTATCCTATTGGCAGGAAGTGCGCGACCGCATCGTCTCCATCCCCAGGTCGCTTGCCCGCCTTCCGCGTCACACCCCAGAAATACGACCGATCATTCCTCTGCGGATGAGGTGAGCGCTCCCGGACGGGAGCCGCCGTCATCCGGTTGTTCCCACTCCCATATCATAGTCCGGAGACACGATCATGCCACGATTAGGACATGGAGCCACCGTCAAGCTCGCCGCGCTGGAAGCCGCGCGGGCCCGGATGGCCAGCCTTTCCGCCGACGTACCGCTGGGCTTCGCCGTCGCCAAACCGGTGGACCTGACGGACTTCGACTTCCTGTTCCCCAAGCTGCAGCACGATCCCGCCAACCTGCTCCCCGAGTCGCAGGCCACCCGCGACGGGCTCGTGGCGCTGGGCCGCACCATGCGCGACAAGGCCGTGGGCGACGACCCCGCGGGCGACTCGCCCATCCCGGCGGCGTACACGTACCTGGGGCAGTTCATCGACCACGACGTCACCCTCGAGGCCACCTCCGCGGCGCTGGACCAGCTGCTGGATCCCGGGCTCAAGCCGCTGCCGCTCAAGGAGGTCCGCAAGAACCTCAAGAACGCGCGCACGGCCACGCTGGACCTGGACAGCGTCTATGCCGCGCCCGCCCCGCAGGACGGCGACCGCATGGTGGTGGGCCGCGTGACGCCTCTGAACGCCACCGCCAGGCCCCTGCTGCGCCCCGCGGGCAAGGACGACTTCAACGACCTGCCCCGCGAGCCCCGCAGCGGTGACATCGCCCACGACCGGGCGGCGCTCACGGGTGACCCGCGCAACGACGAGAACACCATCATCGGCCAGCTGCACACCGCGTTTCTGCGCGCGCACAACCGGCTGGTGGATGCGGGGCACTCCATGGACGAGGCCCGCCGCATCCTGCGCCAGCACTACCAGTGGATGGTGCTGCACGACTTCCTTCCCCGCATCGCCGATCCGCGGGTGGTCAAGCGCGTGCTGCGGGATGGCAACCGCTTCTTCCGCCCGTCCAGGAACCGCTTCTTCATCCCGCTGGAGTTCACGGTGGCGGCGTACCGGTTCGGCCACACCATGATCCGCCAGTCGTACAACTTCAACACCAACTTCAACCGCAGCGGCGAGCCGGGCACCACGCCGGCCACGCTCCAGCTCCTGTTCACCTTCACGGCGCTGAGCGGCCAGCTGGGATTCGGCGCGGGGCAGACGGACACGCTGCCGGAGAACTGGATCGTGGAGTGGGAGAACCTGCTGGACGTGGGCGGCCCGTTCGACTTCGCGCGCCGGCTGGACACGAAGCTCGTGGAGCCGCTGTTCACGCTGCGCCGCGAGGACGGGACCACCGAGCCGGGCGACGGCGGCCGGCTGGCCGTGCGCAACCTGCTGCGCGGGTACCTGCTGCGCATCCCCACCGGCCAGGCCGTGGCCAGGGCGGTTGACGAGAAGCCCCTGACCGCCGCGCAGATCGAGGCCGCCGTGCCCGTCGACCAGGCGCAGGCGCTGCGCGACGCCGGGTTCCTGGAGCGCACGCCGCTCTGGTTCTACGTGCTGGCGGAGGCCGCCCACCACGGGCAGGGCAAGCACCTGGGCCCCGTGGGCAGCATCATCGTGGCCGAGGTGCTGGCGGAGATGGTGCGCCGCAGCGAGGACTCCATCCTGGCGGACGGCGAGTGGCAGCCCACCCTGGGCAAGTCCGCGGGCCGCTTTGACTTGGCCGACCTGCTGCGGCTGGGCGGGGTGCTGCCCGGCGGCGCGGCCATCCCGTTCCAGGAGATCGGCACGCTGGCGGAGACGCGCTGAGCCGTCCGGCTCCACGACGAAAGCAGGGGCCCCGGACGCGCGTCCGGGGCCCCTGCCCGTTTGGGCGGATCACTCTCCGCCCGTCCGCGCGCCCAGCAGCCGGCACCGCAGGTCCATCCGCAGCTCCCGCTGCCCGTCGCGCGACCCGTTGAGCGCGTGCAGCGGGTCGCGCGCGCGCCGGCGCTCCGCCACGAGCTGCGGGTCCGCCGCGTCGTACAGCTCGTCCGCCAGCATCTTTTCCTTCTCCGTCATCCGAACGCTTCCGGGGTTGGCAAAGCCGTGGATGGGGCCGATTGAACCGGACCCGGAGCCGTCATCCCGAACGAGGAACGAGCGGGAAATCTACGCGCCCCTGGCAGGTGGATCGGCCCCGGCCTGGATCGCACCCGTGCACCGCCTTCATCCACGAAATCCCACACTGCGCCGCACGCGGCGCGGCAGCGAAGGGGAAGGCCCCCTCGCCATGCACAAGGATTGCACAGCCTTGAAAGAACGGCTATCGTGCGCTTCCACCTTCAATCCAGCGCTCGGGAAACTCCATGACTCCTGACGATCGGTTCCGGCGCTCCGCCATGCGCACGCTGCTGCCCCTGGCGGCGGCCCTGCTCTTCGCCGGGCCGCTGAGGGCGCAGCACACGGCGCCGGCGCACGACAACGCGGGCAGCGCCGCGCTCCTCGGGACGTGGCGGCTGGACCTGCGCCCAACGCCGGACTCGCCGCCGGTCGAGCAGGAGCTCGTCGTCGCCTCGGTGGACGGCGATTCCATCGTGGGCACCTTCTACCGCTCGCGCATCCAGAACGCGGACTTCAACGGCGCCTGGGGTCCCCTGCACGTCGCGTTCACCACGTCCGACGGCAGCGGCGTGTATCACCATCACGCCGTGCTCGTGGCACCGGGCCGGCTGGAGGGCACGACGCACGCGCTCGGCCGCAACTTTCTCTCCGTCTGGCGCGCCGCACGGGTCTCGGGACCCGCAGCGCCCGGCGCACAACGCTGACGGCGGGACGCGAAAGCGACCGACCCTTCGCCCGCGGCCGCGGGCGAAGGGTTCGTCGGTTCGCTTCAGCGGGGCGGAAAGCGGCGCAGGAAGGCGGCCGCGAAGGGCGAGCGCTCCACGGCGGCGCCGTCCAGCGGGTTCCCCCAGTAGATGCCCTCGCTGTTGGCCAGCAGGATGAGCGTCAGCCGCTCGTCCGGGAGCTTGAGATAGAGCGCGGAGTACGCCTGCTCCCACCATCCGCCGTGCCACACGAGCCGCCGTCCATCCACCTCCTGCACGTACCACCCGAGCCCGTACGGCAGCACCGCGCCGGACGGCGAGCGCCCCGGCCGCCACATCTCCGCCCTGGACGAATCCGACAGCAGCCGCCCCTCGTCCAGCGCCACGTCGAAGCGCGCCATGTCCATCACGGTGGAGATGACGCCGCCCGCCGCGCCGTCCCCCTGCGCATCCGGGCCCGGCGAGCGGACGAAGGCACCGGTGGAGTCCGCGTGGTACGGCGGCGCCAGGCGCGCCGCGAGGTCCGCCCGCAGCGGCAGGTCGCGGTGCTGCCGCGCCGACTCCGTCATCCCCGCCGGGCCGAACACCTCCTCCGCCACCAGGTCGCTGAACGAGCGTCCCGTCACCTGCATGATGGGGCGCGACGCCCACGAGAACGAGATGGGATTGTAGTAGAAGCGCTCGCCCGCCGTGCCGTTCATCTGCATCGAAAGCACGTGCCGCAACGTCACGCGGGGCGAGCAGTCGTAGTCCGCGAAGAAGATGCGAGGTCCGTCCGCCCGCGCGTCCGCGCAGAACTCCGCCCAGTTGGCGTAGCTGCTCATGGGGCGGTCCAGGTCCAGCACGCCGCGCTCCACCAGCCGCAGGGCCGTCACCCCCGCGATGGGCTTGGTGACGGAGGCGATGGGATAGGGGGTGTGCTCCGTGGCCGCCACGCGCGCCTCCAGGTTCGCGAAGCCGTAGCCGCGCGCCATCACCACGCGCCCGTCGCGAACCACCGCCACCGACAGCCCCGGGATGCCGTGCGCCACCCGGAGCGAGTCCACCTCCGCCGCGAAGGCCTGCAACTGCGCATCCACGCCGCCCTGCGCGGCCAGGGGTGAGCCGACGCCCGCCGCGGAAGCGGCGATCACGAGCGTGGCGGTTCGAAAGGAGAGCGGCATCGTCATGGGCGAGGCGTACGGGCGGGACGGCGGGCCGGTTTCGATTCCGCGCGTACGCGGTGTCCACGAAGGCGGACAGTGTGATGTTGTAGCCGCGAAGCCGCGAATTCATTCGCTCCCGCTCACGCCGGGGCCCTCCGCCTGTGGCACACGCACGAAGCCCCCGCCCGATTGCTCGGGCGGGGGCTTCGAATCATTCGCGGATGCGGGAGAGGCTTACGCCTCGCCGCCGTCGGTGGACGGGGCAGCCGCGCCGCCGCCCGCCGCGTTGCCTTCCAGCTCCGCGATGGCGGCCTTGCGCGACAGGCGCAGGCGGCCCTTCTCGTCGATGGAAAGCAGCTTCACCTGGACGATGTCGCCCTTCTTGACCACGTCCTCGGTCTTGTCCACGCGGCCGGCCTGCAGCTCGCTGATGTGCAGCAGCCCCTCGGTGCCGGGCATGATCTCCACGAACGCGCCGAACGTCGTGGTGCTCTTGACCTGGCCCTCGTAGATGCGGCCCACCTCGGCCTCTTCCGTCATCCCCGCGATGATGCGGCGCGCACGCTCGCCGCCCTCGCCGCTCACCGACGCGATAGTGATCGTGCCGTCGTCGTCGATGTTGATCGTGGCGCCCGTGGCCTCCTGGATGCCGCGGATCGTCTTGCCCTTGGGCCCGATGATCTCGCCGATCTTGGCCGGGTCCACCTTGATGGTGATGATGCGGGGCGCGTACACCGACAGCTCCTCGCGGGCCGACGGCAGCACCTTGTCCATCTCATCCAGGATGTGCAGGCGCGCGCGGTTGGCCCGCTTGAGCGCGTCGCGCATGAGCTCCAGGCTCAGCCCCTCGATCTTGATGTCCATCTGGATGGAGGTCACGCCCTCGCGGGTGCCCGCCACCTTGAAGTCCATGTCGCCCAGGGCGTCCTCGGAGCCCAGGATGTCGGTGAGCACCGCCACCCGGTCGTCTTCCTTGATGAGCCCCATGGCCACGCCGGCCACGGCCGCGCGCATGGGCACGCCCGCGTCCATCAGCGACAGCGAGCCGGCGCAGACCGTCGCCATCGACGACGAGCCGTTGCTCTCCAGCACGTCGGAGACGATGCGGACCGTGTACGGGAACTCGTCGAACGGCGGCAGCATGGCCTCGAGCGCCCGCTCCGCCAGCGCGCCGTGCCCGATCTCGCGGCGGCTGGTGCCGCGCATGGGCTTCACCTCGCCCGTGCTGAACGGGGGGAAGTTGTAGTGCAGCATGAACGACTTCTTCTGCTGCGTGGCGAAGTCCACCGTGTCGAACGCCTGCTCGTCGCCCTGCGTGCCCAGCGTGGTCACGCCCAGCGCCTGCGTCTGCCCGCGGGTGAACAGCGCCGAGCCGTGCGCCCGCGGCAGCACGCCCACGTCGATGCTGATGGGACGGACCTCGTCCGTGCCGCGGCCGTCGGAGCGCTTGCCCGTGCTCAGGATCATCTCGCGCATCTCGCGCTTCTCGAGGTCCTTGATCACGTTGCCCACGTCCTTGCCGCTCTCCGGGAACTCCTCGGCCAGCGCGTCGACCGTTTCCGTCTTCACGGCGTCCAGGGCGGCGGCGCGCTCGTGCTTGCCGGGTACCGTGAGCGCCTCGCGCACGCGGGCACCCACCAGCTCCTCCACGCGGGCGCGGATGGCCGGGTCCACTTCCTTGGGCGTCCAGGCCATGGTCTCGGGCAGGTCGCCCTGGCCCAGGACCTCGTTCTGGATGGCGATGAGCTCCTTGATGCCCATGTGCGCCACGGTAAGCCCCTCGGCGATCTCTTCCTCCGGCACCTCAAGCGCGCCGCCCTCCACCATCATGATGGCGTCCGCGGAGCCGGCGACGATGATGTCGAGGTCCGAGTACTCCAGCTGCTGGAAGGTGGGGTTGAGCACCCACTGCCCCTGGATGCGCCCGATGCGCACCGCCGCCACCGGCTCGGCGAAGGGGATGCGGCTCATGTTGAGCGCCAGCGAGGCGCCCGTGAGCGCGATCACGTCCGCGTCGTTCTCCTGGTCCGCCGAGATCACGTAGACGAAGATCTGCGTCTCGTTGGCGAACCCGTCGGGGAACAGCGGGCGCAGGGGCCGGTCGATCAGGCGCGCGGACAGGATCTCCTTGTCCGAGGGACGCCCCTCGCGCTTGATGAAGCCGCCCGGGATCTTGCCGGCCGCGTAGGTGCGCTCGCGGTACTCGACGGTGAGCGGGAAGAACGGAAGGTGGGTCGGGTGGTCCTGGGCGGTCGCGGTGCACAGCACCATCGTCTCGCCGAACTGCACGGTGCACGATCCGTCCGCCTGCCTGGCCATCTTGCCCGTCTCGATGATGAGCGGACGGCCCGCGAACTGTCTCTCCAGCTTTGCCATGTCGCTTTCCTTTAGCGTTGCTCGGGGGAAGCCGCACTCCGGACGCCGCTCCCCCGCGGGCTTTCGTCCGGTCGCTTTGATGTTCACTTCGTCGCCGCTGTGCAAAAACGCGCGCCGGCCGCACGGGTCCATGCCCGTGCGGCCGGCGCGATCCATCCTATCTCGTCCCGCTCCGCGACCGGCGCGGGGACGTGAGGGCCGCGGACCGGCTGATCGCCATCCGCACGCTCTCGCGCTCCGCGCCCGCCGCCCGTGCCGTGCTCAGTGGCGCAGCCCCAGGTCGGCGATGAGGGCACGGTAGCCCTCCAGGTCGTTGCGGCGCAGGTAGTCCAGCAGGCTGCGGCGCTGGCCCACCATCTTCAGCAGGCCGCGGCGCGAGTGGTGATCCTTCTTGTGCGCGCGAAAGTGACCGGTCAGGTCGTTGATGCGCGCCGTGAGCAGCGCGATCTGGACCTTGGTGCTGCCACGGTCGTTCTCGTGCATCTGGTACTTCTTGACGATGTCGTCGCGGTTTTCAGCCGTGAGCGCCATGATCGGAGCCTCCTGAAGAGTCGGTGCTGGTCGGGAAGTCAGCCGATCCAATCGAACACTGGTTCCGAGCGGATCAACACAAGCCTTTGATTCTAATGTATACAATACGTTTCCGCAACCGATGTGTGCAATTCGATTACCGGTCCGCCGCTGATTTTCTGGGGAATTTCGGCCGATGTTTACAAGAGCGGAGGGGGCCGGTCGATACGGTGGATGGAAAGGAATGTGGATCAGGCGAGGGCGCGAGCGAACGAATTCGCGGCTACAACTTCACACTGTCGGCCTGCGCCGACACCAACACACGACCTGCGGCGAACCCGAATTCCGTTCAGCGGGTGAGGACGACTTGCCGATCGCGTGCATCACGGGTGTGTAGATGACCGGGGCAGCCTGGCACATCCGTGTGGCGGAGTTGCAAGTCGCGATCGATCTGCACATCGTATACGCACTCACGATCAAAGGAGTCTTTCGTGGAAAAGGCAACGATCTCCCCCACGTTCCAGGTGGTCATTCCCCGCTCCGTCCGAGAGCGGCTGAACCTGCGGCCGGGACAGCAGGTGCAGGTAATTTCCTACGACAACCGGATTGAGTTCATCCCGGTGCGGTCGCCGCAGGAGCTGCGGGGGTTCCTGGAACGGATGTCCACCGACTTCGGGCGGGATCCCGACCGGATGTGATCCAGCGCCAGATCTACTCACCCGGGAGGTCACGCACTATGGAGAAAAAGGGAATTGATGCGGTGGCCATGACCCGCCACATCCGGGAGGGTCATGCCGAGCAGTTGAAGAACGCTTCTGTTGAAGAGCGGGTGGCGTTTTACCGTGAGAAGGCTCGCCAGCTGCACGAGCAGCTCGCCAACGAGCGGGCCCAGCCGGTACCGTAACCCCAGAGCGAGGAGCCGCCCACTGTCTAACCCTGCGCAGTGCGCGTGCTCTGAAGCATCAGGCTCGGCCGATCACGTCCATCACGAAGGCGTGCAGCTGGCCAGGGCGGCCGTGGGTGTGGTGGCGCACGGCCAGCGTAAAGGGATGGATCTCCGTGATCCCTCCGGGCCGGTGGATCACCAGCCGGGGGCCGAGCACGTCCTCCATCCACTCCGCACCCGTGTGGCGGCGGATCATCTCGCCCAGGAGCGCGCCCACGGGCTCGGCGTAGCGCAGCTCGTAACCGGGCGCCTTGAACAGCGGGCGCAGGCGGCCGGAGAGCACCAGCTCGTCCAGCGCGCGCGCCGCCGCGTCCGGGTGGCGCGGATCCAGGTCCGTCTTCAGCTCCGCGCGGACCACGCGGCGGCACTCCTCCGCCAGCGCGGGGATGCCGGACGTCCGGACGAGCGCCAGGCGCTGCATGGAGCCGCCCACGTTCTGCCGCAGCAGCCACACGCCCCATCCCATGAACCCCGCCAGCAGCGCGGCGCCCACGTACAGCACCAGCGCCCAGCTCACCCGGCCTTCTCCGCCAGCCCCAGCATCCGCCGGCCGTCGCGCTCGTCGCCACGGATGGCCTCGATCAGCGCCTCGACGGATGGGAAGGGGCGGATGTCGCGGATGCGGTCCACCACCTCCACGCGCAGGGGGCGGCCGTACAGGTCGCCGCTCCAGTCCAGCAGGTGCAGCTCCACCGTGGGCGAAAAGCCGGGAAACGTCGGCCGCGGGCCCAGGTGCAGCAGCCCGGGCACGCGGCGGCCATCCACCCAGCCGTAGGCCGCGTACACGCCTTCCTTGGGCAGCGCCTTCTCGGGGTTCCCCACCTCCACGTTGGCCGTGGGAAAGCCCAGCTCGCGCCCCTTCTGCTCCCCGCGCACCACGAACCCCTCCAGCCAGTACGGCCGTCCCAGCAGCCGCGCGGCCGCCGCGGGGTCGCCCTCCTGCAGCAGGCGGCGGATGCGGCTGGACGACACCGGCTCGCCCTCCACCTGGAACGCGTCCACCACGTCCACGGCAAAGCCCATCTCCACGCCGATCTGCCGGAGCGTGTCCACGCTCCCCTCGCGGTCGCGCCCAAAGCCGTGGTCGTAGCCGATCACCAGCTCCTTCATCCCGATGCGCCCCAGCAGCAGCTCCTCCACGAAGCGGCGCGCCGGGTAGCGCTGCAGCGTCCGGGTGAAGGGGAGAAAGACGACGTACTCCAGCCCCGACTGCGCCAGCACCTCGCGCTTCTCGGCCAGCGTCGTCAGCAGGGGCGGCGCGTCCTCGGGGCGGACGACGCGGAGGGGATGCGGGTGAAAGGTGACGAGGATGCTGCGGCCGCCCGTGGCACGGGCGCGGCGGCAGATCTCCTGCAGCACCTCCCAGTGGCCGCGGTGCACGCCGTCGAACGTCCCCACCGTCACGATGGCGGGGCGGCCGTCGCGGGGAAGCCCGGCGGGGAGCGCGGGGTCGATGGCGAACGGGGCCACCTCGTCCGATCGCGCCATCATGCGGCCCCCGCGAACACCTTGCGCGGCCGCACGACGCCGTCCGCCGACTCGCCCACGGCCAGCAGCGCGCCCGCCGCGGAGACGATGGAGACGGGGCCGGTCACGTGAAGGTCCTGGGGCGCGGGCAGCGTGCGGCCGTGGCGGATCTCCGTCTCCCCGCGCGCGTCGGCGACCACGCGCGGCAGGTGCGACAGCGCGTCCGCGGGCGTGATCATCGCCGCCGCCACGCGCTCCGCGTCCCCCAGCTGGTCGACGGGGACCGCGCCCGCCACGTCGTGCGGGCCGATCCGGGTCCGCCGCAGCTCGCGCAGGTGCCCGCCCGCGCCCAGCGCCGCGCCCACGTCGCGGGCGATGGCGCGGATGTAGGTCCCGCTCCCGCACTCCACCTCGAAGACCACGTCCGGCCCGTCCATCGACAGGACGCGGATGGCGTAGATGGTGACGGCCACGGGGGGCAGATCGACGTCCCCGCCCCGGCGCGCAACGTCGTACATCCGCTGCCCGTCCACCTTCTTGGCGCTGAACGCCGGCGGCACCTGCTGGATCTCCCCCACCTGCCCCGCCAGCGCCGCCTCCACCTGCTCGCGCGTCACCTCCCGCCACGCGTCCGACGAGGCGATGACCTCGCCCGTGTGGTCGTCCGTGTTGGTCGCCTGGCCCAGGCGCAGGGTGGCGACGTACGTCTTGGGCAGGGGCGCAAAGTACTCCGCCAGCCGCGTCGCCGCGCCCACGCACACGAGAAGGAGGCCGGAGGCGAACGGGTCCAGCGTGCCCGTGTGCCCCACCTGGCGCGTCCGCAGGGCACGCCGCACGGCCGACACCGCATCGTGCGACGTCGGCCCCACCGGCTTGTCGACCGGAAGGATGCCCAGCGGCCCGGGATCGCCGCTCATCGCATCCCCCGGAGAAGGAAAAGGATCATCACCGGAATCACCGTGCCGGTCACGCCTTCGTCCCGCCCTCGGCAGACTCCGCCTCGCCGCCATCCGCCGGATCGCTGCCGGCCTCGCCGCCGTCCACCTCGACGTCGTCCCCGTCGTCGGCATCCACCTCGTCGTCCGCCGCCTCGTCCGATGCGCCCACGCCGTTGGGCAGGGCTTCGCGAAGAAGCTGCTCGATGCGCATGGCCTCGGACAGCACGCGGTCTTCCTCGAAGTGCAGCTCGGGGATGCGGCGCATGCTCAGGCGGCCCGCCAGCTGCTTGCGGATGAAGGGCGCCGCGCTGCGCAGCCCCACGATGATCTCCTCGCGCTCCTCGGCGTCGCCCAGGGAGGTGACGTACACCTTGGCGTGGTCCAGCTCCGGCGAGGTCTGCACGGCCGTGATGGTGGCCAGCCCCACGCGCGGGTCGCGCACCTCGTCGCGGACGATCAGGGAGATCTCCTGCTTGAACTGCTCGTTGATGCGGTCGGTGCGTCGGAACTTGGGCATGTTGGTGGCCTCGAGCCGGTGCTGCGAAAGAACGGAACTGCGGGGGACAGGTTACAGGTTACGGGTTACAGCCTGCAACTGCGTTGCCGCGGGGACGCGAAGGGCTCCGCGCGGCGTTGGTCCTCGTCCGCAGAAAAGAAAAAACCGCGGGGGATGGGGGACGAGACGCGGTTCCAAACGCGCAACAGCCGGTGCCGTTGCAGGCTGTAACCTGTCCCCTGTCCCCTGTCCCCCGCAGTTGCGAACCCGACCCGCTCCGTAGAACGGGGCTCAGTAGAACGTCGTATACGAATCGATGATCCGCGCCCGCCCCTCCTCGGCCACCATCCGGTCGGCCGACGAGAGCACGGACTGCGCGTGGCGCCGGTCCTCGCTCACCACGCACACCGCGATCTCCGCCCGCTGCAGCAGGTCCTGGTGCGCCGTCTCGGCGGCCGAGACGTTGAACCGGGCGTGCAGGCGGTCCTTCAACCCCTTTACCACCGAGCGCTTCTCCTTGAGGGAGGCGCACCCGGGGATCTGGAGATCCCAGACCACCAGCCCCACCGTCACGGGCGGCCCCGGGTCAGGTCGCCGCGTTGGCGCGCTCCCGCTCCTGCTCGGCCGCGATGCCGGCCAGGGTGCGGGCGATCTCCTCCACGCGGTAGCACTCCAGGACGTCGCCGATCTTGATGTCGTTGAAGTTGCGGATGTTCAGGCCGCACTCGAAGCCCTCGCGCACCTCGCGCGCATCGTCCTTGAAGCGCTTGAGGCTCTCGAGCTCGCCCTCGTACACCTGCACCGCGTCGCGCACCACGCGGATCTTGCCGCGCCGGTCCAGCACGCCGCTGGTGACCATGCAGCCGGCCACCGTCCCCACGCGCGGCACCTTGAACAGCTGGCGGACCTCCGCCGTGCCCAGCATGACCTCGCGCTCCTCGGGGGTGAGCAGGCCTTCCATGGCCGCCCGGACCTCCGCCACCGCCTCGTAGATGATGTTGTACAGGCGGATGTCCACGTCCTCGCGCTCGGCCACCCCCCGTGCCTCGCCCGTGGGCCGCACGTGGAAGCCCACGACGATGGCGCCCGAGGTGGACGCCAGCAGCACGTCGCTCTCGTTGATGGCGCCCACGCCGCGGTGGATGACCTGCACCCGCACCTCGGCCGTGGACAGCTGCTCCAGCGAGTCCGACAGCGCCTGCACGGAGCCGTCCACGTCGCCCTTGATGACCAGGTTGAGCTGCGCCTGCTCGCCCTTGGCCAGCATGCGCGACAGGTCCATGAGCTTTACGCCGCGGCTCTTGATGCGCATGCGCTTCTCGCGCTCCAGCCGCTGGCGGGTCTGCGCGATCTCGGCCGCGCGATCCGCCTCCATGCTGATGAGCTGGTCGCCCGCCCCGGGAACCCCGGGAAGACCCAGGATCTGCACGGGGATGGCCGGCCCGGCGGATGCCACCGGGCGGTTGCGCTCGTCCAGCATGGCGCGGATGCGCCCGGCGAACATGCCGCACACCACGTGGTCGCCCACGCGCAGCGTGCCGTTGGTGACGAGCACCGTGGCCACGGGGCCCTTGCCCACGTCCAGCTGGGCCTCGATCACCGTTCCCACGGCCTCGCGGTCGGGGTTGGCCGTGAGCTCCTGGATGTCGGAAAGGAGGAGCACCTTCTCCAGCAGCTCGTCCATCCCCATCCCCTTCTTGGCCGACACCTCGGCGCTCATCACGTCGCCGCCGAAGTCTTCCAGCACCACCCCGTGCTGCAGGAGGTCCTGCTTGACCTTCATGGGGTTGGCGTCCGGCAGGTCCACCTTGTTCACGGCCACGATCAGCGGCACGCCGGCGTTGCGGGCGTGGCTGATGGCCTCGATGGTCTGCGGCATGACGGAGTCGTCCGCCGCCACCACCAGGATGACCACGTCCGTCACTTCCGCGCCTCGGGCACGCATGGCCGTGAAGGCGGCGTGGCCGGGCGTGTCCAGGAAGCTGATGGAGCGCCCGTCGGGCAACTGCACGTGGTACGCGCCGATGTGCTGCGTGATGCCGCCGGCCTCGCCCGCGATGACGTTGGTCTTGCGGATGTAGTCCAGCAGCGACGTCTTGCCGTGGTCCACGTGGCCCATGACGGTGACGACGGGCGGCCGGGTCTGCAGGTCCTCGGGCGCGTCGGCCTCGACCGCCTCGTCCTCGGCCGCGTACTCCTCCTCGCGGAGCGCCTTGAACCCGAACTCGTCCAGCAGCAGCTCGATCTGGTCGAAGTCCAGCCGCTGGTTGATGGTGACCATCAGCCCCAGGTTCTTGAACGCGGACCCGATGAGCTGCGTGGCCGGCACGTCGATGAGCTCGGCCAGCTCCGCCACCGTGAGGAACTCGTTCACGCGGACGATCGTGGCCTCCTCGGCCCGCCGGCGCGAGATCTCCTCCTCGCGGCGCTCGGTCTGCGACGGCCCCTGGTCGCGCTGGCCGCGGCGCTTCTTGCGCCCGCCGCCGCCCGACTCCATGGCCGCCATGGTCTTGCGGAAGTTGTCGTCCACCGCCGTCTGGTCGACGGTTCCGCGGCCCTTCTTGCCCTTCTTGCGGTCCTTCTTCTTGGCGCCCGCGCCGCCCGCGGCAGCGCCGCCCGCGGTGTTGCCGCTGTTCACGGGGCCGCCGCCGTCACCGGGGCGTCCGCCGAACGACTGGGTGCGCGCGCTGGACGGCGGCATGGGCGGCGCCATGCTGCGCGCCGAGCGCGGGACGAACTCCGGGCGCGGGGGCGTGCCCGCGCCGGCGGCGGGACCCGCGGGGGCGCCGGTCCCCTGCCCCTCCGGGCGCACCGGGCGCGGGCCCGAGGGCCCGCCGGGGCGCACGGACGGCGGCGGCGACGGACGGCGGTCGCCGCCGGGGCCGCCCTGCCCCGGACGGGGCGGACCGCCCTGCGCGGGACGCGGGGGGCCGCCCTGCGGCTGGCCCGGGCGCTGCGGAGCACCGCCGCCGGGACGCGCGGACTGCGGGCCGCCGGGCCGGGCGCTCAGGGGCGGCTGCGGGCCCGTGGGCCGCGCGGACGCGGCCGGGCGCAGCTCTTCGCGGGCCGGACGGTCCGGCGCGGCCGCGGGAGGCGCGGGGCGCTCCACGGGGGGCGTGGGACGCTCCGCCTGCACCGGGCGCACCGGGGTCGGCGCGGCGGGGGCAGGGGCCTCCGTCTCGGCGGCCGGCGCGGAGGCGGCTGCCTCGGGAGCCGCCGGGGACTCCACGATCACCGTGACGTCGCGGGGCGGCTGCCCGCCGCGCGTCACCAGGTCGGCGCCGCGGTCGGCGGCGGCCTGGGCCGCCTCGGCCTCGATGGCCTCGGCCGCGTCGGCCGTGGGCGACGCGGTGCTGTCGGCCTGGGCCCGCACGGGCTCGGGGGCGGCGGGTGCCGCGGGAGCGGCCGCTTCCGCGGGTGCGGCGGCGGCGGGAGCGTCGGACGGCGCGGCCTCGGCCATCGTCTCGCCCGCCTCCGGCTCGTCGCCCGGCTGGCGGACGCGGCGGCGGCGGCGCGGGGCGCCCGTGGCCTCGCCCAGGGCCGCTTCCACGGCCTCGGTGGCCGCGGGGTGCCCGTGGCGGCGCTCACGCTCGATGATCGTGCGCACGCGGGCGACGGCCTGCTCGGGGACGTCGCTCATGTGGCTGCGCACGGGGACGTCCATCTCCCGGAGGAGGTTCACCAAGGCCTCTGCCGGGACGCCCAGCTCCTTGGCGACTTCTAAGACTCGCATCAGTACGGCTCTCCTCCTCCACGGTCCTGCATCGGGGGCAGCGCGCGCGCCAGTTCCATTACGCGTCGCGCGAAACTCGGGTCATTCAATCCAACGGCGGAAACGGAGCCCCGCCCAAGAGCGGCGCCCAGTTCGGCCTGCGACAAGCACACTTCAAAAGGGATCCCGCGGGCCTCGAGCAGGGGAACCAGCTTCTTGGCCTGCGTGGGCGAGGCGTCCGCCGCCAGCACGGCGCCGGACAGCTTTCCCTCGCGGGCGGCGCCGCGCACCATGTCGGTGCCCAGCGTAAGGGCGCGGGCGCGCGCCGCCAGACCCAGCAGGGACAGCAGCGCGCGCTCGGGCGCGCCGGGAGCGGGACCCGTGGGCGCGCGGCCTTCCATGTGGTTATTCCGAATCAGGCAAGTTCTCCGAATCGTCCCCGAAAGTCAAGCCCGCACCGGCATCGCCGGCCGCGTCCCCGCCTTCCGCGGAGGTGGCTTCGTCCTCTTCCTCCTCCACCGTCAGCCGCTCGATCTCCGACATCAGGCGGTCCGCCTCGTCGCCGCTCAGACCAGGAATGCGCAGGAAGTCCTCGCGCTCCATGTCGATGACGTCGAAGAACGTGTTGTACCCCGCGGCCTCCAGGGCGGCCAGCGTGGCGGGCGCCAGGTCCAGGTCGCGCAGGGAAAAGTCCGTGTTCTCGTACTCGCCCTCGTCCCCGCCGCCGAACAGCCCCGACTCGGCGCCGCGCTCCAGCCACTCGCGGCTGCCGAACAGGTCCAGCTGCCAGCCGATGAGCTGGCTGGCCAGGCGCACGTTCTGCCCGTTGCGGCCGATGGCCAGCGACAGCTGGTCCTCGTCCACGATGGCCGTCATCGTGCGCGTCTCGTAGTTGGAGATCACCTTGGCCACGCGGGCCGGGGCCAGCGCGCGCTTGGCGTAGATCTCCGGGTCCGGGTGCCAGGGCACGATGTCGATGCGCTCGCCGCCCAGCTCCTGCACCACGGCGCGGACGCGCGATCCCTTCAACCCCACGCATGCGCCCACGGGATCGATCGATTCGTCGCGCGAGCTCACGGCGATCTTGCTGCGGAAGCCCACTTCGCGCGCGGCGCCGCGGATCTCCACGATCCCCTGCTGGATCTCGGGCACCTCGAGCTTGAAGAGGGCGGCCACGAACAGCGGGTCGGCGCGGGACAGGATCAGGCGCGGGCCCTTGGGCGTCTCTTCGACCTTCTTGAGCACGGCGCGGATGGGCTCGCCCTGGCGAAAGCGCTCGCGGGGGTTCTGCTCCTTCCACGGGATGATGGCGTCGGCGTCGCGGCTGCGGTTGAGCATGAGCACCAGCTTGCCCCGCTCCACCTGCTGCGTTTCGCCGCTGAGCAGCTCGCCTACCCGGTGCTCGTACTCGTCGCGGATCTTTTGCCGCTCGCCCTCGCGGACGCGCTGCAGGATGCGCTGCTTGGCAGCCATCACCGCGTTGCGGCCGAAGTGCGCGAACTCCACGGGGACCTCCAGGATGTCGCCCACCTCGAACTCGGGGTCGTCCCAGCGGGCTTCCTCCAGCGAGATCTCGCGCGACGAATCCTCCACCTCGGCCACCACCTCCTTGAGGACGGTGATGCCGATCTTGCCGGTGTCCTCGTCGATCTCGATCTCGGCTTCCACGTTGGGGCCGTAGCGCTTGGCCAGGGCGGCGAGAATGCCGTCCTTGATCAGGTCGTACAGCTCGTCGCGCGAGATCGCCTTGTTCGCCGTCATCTCGCGGAATGCCGCGAGCACCTGCGTTGCGTTGTTCATGGCCGTCCAGATCCTTGTCGATCAGTCAGAGCGGGGGCGGGGAATGCTTCAGCGGCCCTTCCCGCCGCGCTCCCAGCGGTAGACCAGGTTGCCCCGGTCGATGTCCGCCAGCGGAATCTCCACTTCTTCGTCGTTCGGCAGCCGCAGCGCCACGCGCGGGCCGCCTTCGTCCTCGCGCAGGCCCAGCAGCACGCCTTCGAGCCGCTTGGCCCGGTCGGCCAGCACGCCGCGGCCCTTGACGGCCACCTCGGCGCCGGCGAACCGCGTCCAGTCGCGGGGGCGCAGCAGCGGGCGCTCCACCCCGGGCGACGAGACTTCCAGCGTGTAGCGGTCGCTGAGCCCTTCGCGCTGGTCCAGCCAGGGCTCCAGGGCGCGGCTCACCTTGATGCAGTCGTCCAGGGAGACGGACGGCTCACCGGGCTTGGAATCCGGCAGGTCGATGGAAAGGCGAAGGATGGGGCGCTGCTTGCTCCCCGCCTGCTCCAGCTCCACGAACTCGAAGCCCATCTCCGCGACCCGCTGCTCCACCTCGCCGGCGAGCGACGCATCGTGCACCGCCATCTGAACCCCTGGTTCGGGCAATAAAAAAAGCGGGGCCACCGCACCCCACTTCGCCGCGCGATCCGCCCCGAGGGCGTTCGCCAGGTTCGGATACACGACGAATATAGGCGCTGCGGGCATGGCGTGCAACCACCATGCGCGCGGAAACGCCCATCCCCGCCCGTCTTCCGCCCCTTGCCCGCGCCTCCCCGCGAAGGAGAACGGTGCAGTGCGGCGGCGGATGACGATCCTGATACCCCGCCTCCCTCCCCCGGTTCGATACGAGTCCGATCCGGCCGAGCCGCGTCCGCCGGTCCGGCTACGGGTCGTTGACGCGGCGCGCGGGGCGGCGCATCCCCAGGAGCCCCATCTGCCGCTCCTTGTCGCCCCCGCGGTGGGAGAAGAAGTCCGGCGGGCCGCAGCGCGTGCAGTGCTCCGACACGCTGACCTGCTCGGCCGGCACGCCCATCCCCAGCACCCGCTCCACGATGGCCGCGCGGACGTCGATGTTCGACGGGCCCTCGGGGACGGGGCGGTCCGGGTGGATGGCCGCGTGCACCTCGGGCCCCACCTCGTAGCACGGGCCGCAGATGGCGGGGCCGCAGTGCACCCACAGCCGCTCCGCCGCGGAGTCCCAGCTTTCCACGATGCGGTGGATGCCGCGCTCTACGATCCCCGCCGCCGTGCCGCGCCACCCGGCGTGCACCAGCGCCACGACGCGCGCCTGCGGATCGATGATGGAGACGGGGGTGCAGTCCGCCACGCCCACGGAGAGGAGGAGGCCGGGCCGGTCCGTGAGGTGGCCGTCCAGCCCGTTCATCACCAGGATCCCGGGGCCGCCCACCTCGCGGTGGATCCAGACGTCCGCCTCGTGCACCTGGCGGGCGTGGACGGCGGCATCGACGCCCACGGACGCCAAAATGCCCCGCCAGCGGTCCATCACCCGGCCCACGGGCTGGGCGCCGGACAGGCCCAGGTCGAACGGCTCCTCCCCGCTTCCCCGCCCCGTGGTCCCCTGCACCAGCCAGGGAAAGCGCTCTGCCCAGTCCGGCTGCACCCAGAGCGGAACGTCGCCGGGCGCCAGCCGCTCGGCGACGGTCCGCACCCCCGTGGATCCTTCCACGCTACGGCATCCTCGCTTCCGTGGGTCCCTCCGGCGCGGGCGGCGTGGAGGCGGACGACGTGGACGACAGCAGCGCCGTCTCCCCACCCGTCCCCCGTCCCTGCAGGGCGTCCAGCCGGCCGCGCAGCTCCGCGACCTCCGCCTGCAGCGCCTCGAACTCCTTGCGCGGCACCCACTCCAGCCGCTCGCGCACCTCGCCGACCGTCTCCTGCGCGCGGTGCAGGGCGTCGCCCAGGAACTGCTTGGCGCGGTCGGGGCTCAGGTCGCCCCGCGCGTTGGCCTCCTGGATGGTTTCCTCGATCGCTTCCTTGAAGGCCGTGAGCACGCCCACACCGGAGCGGATGCCCTCGCCGATGGAAAGCCGCCGCCCCTGCCCCTGCGCCTGCTGCTGTTCGTCCGCCATCTGTGTCCGTCCCCTGTGCTGGTGCGCTGAACGCAGTACCCTGCCCTGCCGTACTGGATCAGGCGCCTCAGTGTTTCGCGGCCATGCGGCGCGTGGCGTCTTCGGCGTCGTCCGCGTCGCCTCGCGAGTCGGCGCGGCGGATGTCGGCGCCCAGGGCTCGCAGCCGCTCGTCGATGCGCTCGTAGCCGCGCTCGATCTGCCCCACGTTGTAGATCTCGCTGCGCCCCTCGGCCCCCAGCGCGGCGATGAGCAGGGCCATGCCGGCGCGGATGTCGGGGCTTTCCACGATGGCGCCGTGCAGCTGCGACGGGCCGATCACCAGCACGCGGTGCGGATCGCACAGCACCAGCCGCGCGCCCATCCCCACGAGCTTGTCGGCGAAGAACATGCGCGACTCGAACATCTTCTCGTGCACCAGGATGGTGCCCGTGGCCTGCGTGGCCGTCACCAGGGCGATGGAGGTCAGGTCCGCCGGAAACGCGGGCCAGGGGCCGTCGTCCACCTTGCTGATGTGGCCGCCCATGTCCAGCGTGACGTTCATCTCCCGCGTGCCGTCCACGAACAGGTCCTGCCCCCGCACCTCCATGTGCAGCCCCAGCCGGCCGAAGCCGATGAGCGTGCTGTCCAGGTGCTCCGGCGCCGCGTCCTCGATGGTCAGGGCGCTGCGGGTCACGGCGGCCAGCCCGATGAACGAGCCGATCTCGATGTGGTCGGCCGTGATGCGCGTCCGGCATCCGCCCAGCCGCTCGCGCCCCTGGATGCGCAGCGTGCCCGTGCCGATGCCGTCGATCCCCGCGCCCATCTTGACCAGCATGTGGCACAGGTCCTGGACGTGCGGCTCGGCGGCGGCGTTGCGGATGATCGTTTCGCCCTTGGACATGGCGGCGGCCATGACGGCGTTCTCCGTGGCCGTGACGCTGGGCTCGTCCAGGAACATGTTGGCGCCCACCAGCCCGTCCGTCTCCAGCCGCCAGACGTTGCCGTCCTCCACGACGCGCGCACCCAGCTTCTTGAGGGCCAGGAAGTGCGTGTCCACGCGGCGCCGGCCGATGACGTCGCCGCCCGGAGGGGGCAGGGTCATGCTGCCGGCGCGGGCCAGCATGGGGCCGGCGAGCAGGATGCTGGCGCGGATGCGGGCGGCGGCGCCGGAGTCCAGCTGGGTGTTGCCCACGTTGGCGGCACGCACGCGCACCTCGTTGGGGCCCACCCACTCCGTCTCGGCGCCCAGCACCTCCAGCAGGCTCATCAGGGTGAGCACGTCCTTGATCCGCGGGACGTTCTCCAGGAACACGTCCTCGTCGGTGAGGAGCGTGGCCGCCAGCATGGGCAGGGCGGCGTTCTTGTTGCCGTTGGGACGGACGGTCCCCTGCAGGCGCTTGCCGCCGTGGACGATGAACTTGGGCACTCGGGCTCTCCGACTCTCGGGCGCGGGACAACGGAACGGCGACGCCACCCCCCGGACCGCGGGAGCCGGCTGAATCGCACAGACGGGATCGCCCGCCCCGGCGCAAGAGTCGTGCGCGGCGTGAACGGCGGGCGGGGCGGATGCGGGACGCGGCGCGAATGCTGGGTTTCTGCTTGCGGGGCGAAGGATTGTGCAGGCGGAGATTGGCGGGCGATGCGGTGCGGTGACGGCTGGCCGGAGGGGGGCGAGGCCCGCGACAGAGCGAATGAATTCGCCGCAACGACCACACGAAGTCCGCCTGCGCGGACTGTCCGTCACGGGCCGGCTGCCACGCCACCGGCGGCCGTCGTGGACCGGGCCCAGGCTCCGTCTCCTCCGCCGCGCCGTTCCATCTCCAAGGGACGGATCGATCGCGCGAACCGGCCGCGCGACAGGCGGTTGAAACCGCGGCTACGACGTCACGAAGTCCGCCTGCGCGGACTATCCGTCACAGGCGGGTTGCCACGCCGGCACGGAGCCGGGCCGATACAAGCACCTCCCCCAGGATTGGGGGAGGTCGCGAGGAATCGAGCGGGTGGGGGCGCGCGACGGATGTCGGCCTCGTGCACGAACGCCGTCCTCCCCCACCGATCGCCCCAAACCGGCTCCGCGGCTTGCTTGCACGGCATCCGCGCGCGGCGTAAGATGCCGCACGACCCCAATCCGAACGCCCCGGAAGAGAGGCCGCCCGTGCACCTGCTGATCGCCGTCATCAACCAGGAAGAAAAGCTGGAAGACGTGCTCGCCGGCTTCCTGGAGATCGGCATCACCGGCGCGACCGTCCTGCACAGCGAGGGGATGGGGCGGCTGCTGGCCAGCGAAGTGCCCATCTTCGCCGGGCTGGCCGCCCTGCAGCGCCGCACCCGGCCTCGCAACCAGACGCTGTTCGCCGTCATCGGCGACGACGCCAAGGTGGACCGCGCCCTGGCCCTGCTGCAGGACGTCTGCGGCAGCCTGGACGAGCCGGGAACCGGCATCGCGTTCACCGTCCCCGTCTCGCGCGTCGTGGGCCTGAAACCGGAGATGACGGAGGGGTGACGGACGGATTCGGATCCACCCTGCGGCTGCGGATCGAGCAGTTCGCGCCGGCGCTGTGCGACGTGGACGCCAACGTGGCGCGCATCGCCCGGGCGCAGGCGGACGCGGCGGCGGAATCCATCCATCTCGTCGTCACGCCGGAACTGTCGCTGACGGGGTACGACGTGCGGGATGCCGTCCACGCGCTCGCATCCCCCGAGTCGGACGCGCCGCATCCCCCGCTGGCGGAGGGGCCGGACGTCGTCGTGGGGACGATCGAGCGGGACGCGGCGTTCGTGCCGTACAACGCCATGCTGCACCTGCGCGGCGGGCGCGTGCTGCACCGGCACCGCAAGGTGTACCTGCCCACCTACGGCATGTTCGACGAGGGCCGCTACTTTGGCCGCGGGGACGGCGTGCGGGCGTACGACGCGGGGGGCGGATGGCGCGCGGGGCTGCTGGTCTGCGAGGACCTGTGGCACCCGGCGCTGGGCTGGCTGCTGGCGGCGCAGGGGGCGCACCTGCTGATCGTGCAGTCCGCCGCGGCGGGGCGCGGGGCCGTGGCCGGCGGCGCAAATGGCGGCCGCTTCGCCTCGTGGAACGCGTGGAAGCACCTGGCCCGCGCGGCCGCCATCGCATACGGCTGCTACGTGGCGCTGGCCAACCGCGTGGGGGTGGAGGGCTCCCTCTGCTTCGCGGGCGGATCGATGATCATCGCCCCGGACGGCGCCGTTATGGCCCGCGCGGACGACCTGGGCGAGGACCGGATCGACGCGGAATTGTCGCTGGAGGCCGTGGCCGCCGCGCGCCGCCCCTACGCCCACGCCCGCGACGACGATCCGCGCCTGGTGGCCCGCGAGCTGGCGCGCATCCTGGACGGGCGGGACGGGCGATGACGCACCCGGCGGAAGGCCGCATCGCGGAGATCGTCGGCGCGGTGGCGCGGCAGGCGCTGGCGGACTTTGGACGCACGCGCATTGCCCTGCTGGACGACGGCGGGCCGGAGGCGGCGCTGGCCGCGCGGCTGCTGGCGCGTACGCTGGGCGAGGACGCCGTCGTGCGGGTGGCGGCGGACGGCGCGGGTGTGGAACCGTTCCTGCCTCTGGCGGACGGCGTCCCCGCGTGGCGCATCGGCGAAGAGGTCAGGCGGATGCGCACGCGGCTGATGGACGGCGTGCTGGCCGCCCATCCCGCCAGCAAGACGACGCTGCTCCTGCGGGGCGAGCTGCCGCCGGAGCCGCTGCTTCCGCTGGGCGACCTGTGGGCCACGGACGCCCTCGCGCTGGCCGGCGGCGGAGGGCTGCCGCCGGACGTCGCGGAGATCGCCGGCGCGGCGGGCGGCATCGAGGCCCTGGACGCCGCCCTGCGCGGGTGGATCGACGGGCGCGACGCATCCGCGCTGGACCGGCTGCCCGCGGAAGCGGCGGATCGCGCCCGGGCGCGGCTGGCGGCCGGGCGCCCGTCGCGGCGCAATCCGCGCATCGTCCCCAAGCTGGGCGGGCGGACGCTGTGCATCGACCTGATGGAATGAAGAACCCGCTTTGGAAGTCGAGACCGTGACGCACGCACCGCTGCTCCTCATCCAGACGTACGCCCCCTCGACGTTCGAGCGCGTGGTGGACGTGATCGCCGACGTGGCGATGATCGTCATCGCCCTGTCCATCATCGCCGTGGGGTTCGCCGTCATCTTCGGCGCGCTCAAGGTGTGGCGGATGATCAAGCGGATGCGGACGGACTTCGAGCCCGCCATCGCGAACGTGACGGCCATGAGCGACAACGCCCGGGCGCTCACGGACCGGCTGCGGGTGAACGTGGAGGAACTGAGCGCCACCGTGAGCGAAACCAACCTCAAGGTGCGCCGGGCTACCGACGCGGCCGAGGAGCGGCTGGCCGAGATCAACGCCCTGGTGGGGGTGGCGCAGCGCGAGGCGGAAGAGGCGTTCGTGCGCGCCGCGTCCACGGTCCGGGGCGTGCAGGTAGGGACGGAGGCGCTGCGCCGGCTGGCCCGGCGGCGCGGCGGCGACGACGCGTACGAGGGGGAGCTGGACGAGCTGATGGACGGCGACGAGATGGACGACGACGGGATGGACGACGACGACGGGACGGAGATCCGCGTCGTGCCGCCCCGCCGCCGCACCATCCTGGACTGACGCGACAACGCACCCGGGACCCCGGAAACAGAGATGGCCCGACAGGACTCGAACGACTTTCTCGCCGCCTTCGGCATCGGCGCGGTGCTGGGGATCGGCGCCGCGCTGCTGCTGCGCCCGGAAAAGCCCAACCCCCGCAAGCAGCTGCAAAAGCGGCTCAAGCCGCACGTGCGCAAGCTGGGCAAGAGCGCGTCGCGCTCCCGCAAGGCGGCGCCCGTGGCCGTCCAGGCCTCCGGCACCAGCACGGACGAGGTGATCGACGCCGGCCGCGAGCTGCTGGCGGAGTTCCGCACCGAGGTAACGCGCATCCTGGACGAGGCGCGGGCGGAGCTGCGCGAGCTGGAGCAGGCGCGCGGGGCGCCGCGCCCCGCCGAAGCGGAGACGGACGGCTGAGGAGGCCCCCCGTGCTGTTCGCCGCCTGCGTGGCGCTGCTGGCCGTCGTGCTGCTCCCGGACCCCGCGTGGGCCTGGGGCCCGGCCACGCACATCTACCTGGGATCGGCCCTGCTGGACTCGCTGCACCTGGTGCCCGAGGCCGTGCGGACGCTCATCTCCGCCCATCCGTTCGATTTCCTGTACGGCAACCTGGCCGCGGACATCTCCCTGGCCAAGAAGTACGTGCCCGAGGGGCGCCACTGCCACCACTGGCACATCGGCGAGGAGATCCACGAGTGCGCGCCGGACGACCGGCTCAAGGCCATGAGCCTGGGCTACCTGTCGCACCTGGCGGCGGACACCATCGCCCACAACTGGTTCATCCCGCGGCAGCTGGTGCTCACCTCGTCCACGGCGGGGCTGGGGCATTCGTACTGGGAGGCGCGGATGGACACGCACCTGGACGACTACTACCGCCGGCTGGCGCGCCACGTGGTCACGGAGCACGACCACAGCGCGGCGGACGCCCTGTTCGACAACGTGCTCTCCGCGACGCTGTTCTCGTTCCGCACCAACCGGCGCATCTTCCGGGGGATGATCCGCATCCAGGACAACGACCGCTGGCAGTCGGTGTTCGGCACCATGCTGGCGCGGTCGCGGTGGGACCTGACGGATGCGGCCGTGCACGGGTACCTGGAGCGCTCGTTCGACTACGTGGTGGACTACCTGTCGCGCCGGGGCGAGGCCCTGTGCGCGTCGCTGGACCCCATCGGCGACCACAACCTCACGCTCAGCAAGCAGGTGCGGCGGATGGCCATGCGCGACGGCGCGGCCGAGAACCCGGCGCTGCTGCACGAGATGGCGGACAACTTCTTTCCGCTCCCGGAGGTGCCGTTCGGCCACCTGAAGGCCCTGCCCCGGGATTCGCGGCACCGCGTGGTGGCGTGAGATAGGGGTCCGCGCCGGCTCGCGTGTCTTTCATGGCAGGCGACGCGCGGCGCGGTGGATGGGCACGGATCGACAGGCCGCGGCCGTCCGGAAGCATGGGCTCGTGCGTCGTGAAGGGGATCCCACCGGTCCTGCCGGCCGCGGTGGCATTCCAGGTGCAGGCCGGCAATCCCCGAACGATCCGCCGGACACCACGTTCAAGGAGGACCCGCATGCCCAATCTCCGCCGATTCGCCGCCCCCGCCCTTGCCGCCCTGCTCGCGCTCGGCGCGTCGGGCTGCGCGGGAATGAGCTTTACCTCCGGCTGCGGGATGGGCATGGCCGATCCCATGGTGGACGGGGCCAGCCGCATGAACCGCGGCTACCAGTTCTCGCAGCTGCGCATGCAGCAGCGCGCGTACCAGAACAAGCAGATGGCGACGAGCGCCTCGTTCAGCAAGGGCGCCTACCGCAAGCCCGGCCAGGTGCCCATGGCGCCGTCCAACACCTCGTCCGCGCTCTGCTTCCGCTAGTCGGCTGATCCGATCGGCTCGACGGAAAAGGCCGGCCGCTCTCGGAGCGGCCGGCCTTTTTGTTGTGCCCGTGGCCTTAAATGGACGCGGTTGACAGACTCCGCGCATCCCGTGATCGTCATCAGCACGGCGAGCGGTCCCGCCCCGGACCCTGCCACCCACCTTCACGGGAGGACATCGGTGGAGATCGAGCTTACCCCCGAGCAGAAGCGCTACGTGGAGTCGAAGGTCCAGGCGGGCGAGTATGCGTCCATCGACGCGGTCATCTGCCGCGCACTCCAGCTCGTCGCGCGCGACGACCAGCGGTCCGAACGCCGGCTGCAGCGCCTTCGCAGGGGAATCCAGCGCGGGCTAGACGACCTGGATCACGGCCGGCACTCGCCCAGGGATGAGGCGTTCGCGCAGCTACGCGCGGAACGCCGAAAAGGCGCCGATTAGCCCAGCGCCTTGGTCAGGAACAGCAGGTCGTCGGGGGCGTAACCGAGCTTGTGGTAGAAGTCGGTGACGCCGGCGTTGGCGCGCTCCACGAGCAGGTTCAGCTTGGTGGCGCCGAGGGCGCGAAGCCGGTGCTCCACCTCGTCCATCAGCAGGCGCGCCGTCCCGCGGCGCTGCGCATCGGGCCGCACGGCCAGGTGGTAGACCCAGGCGCGCCGCCCGTCCCACGCGCCGATGACCGTCCCCTCGATCTCCCCCGCCTCCTCCGCCACCAGGAACAGGCCCGGGTTGCGCTCCACGAGCTTGCGCAGCTCCGGGAGCGTGTCGGACGGCTTGACCGTGAGCCCGCACGCGACCCAGATGGCGACGGCCGCCTCGTAGTCCGCGTCGCGGAACTCGCGCAGGCGGGCGGGCATGCTACGCGGCGTCCGGCTGCGCGTCGGCGGCCGCGAAGTGCCCGTTGCGAAGGAATCCGCAGACCAGCTGGTGCACGTCCGCGCGGTTCATGATGAACGTGTGATGGCTGGGGACCACGGCGTGGTCGCGGGCGCCGTCCAGGTGCGTCTCGTGGACGCGCACCTTGGCGTCGCGCAGGCCGGCGATGATGCCCACGTCCACGTCCCCGGGGAGCGGCAGGGTGCGGGCGGGGGTTTCGGCGCGGGTTCCCAGGTCGTGGATGACGGGCATGGCCCAGCCCACCCAGCGCGACCAGCGGTCCGCGGCGGCGGCGCCCTGGTTGGGGGGTGCCAGCATCACCACGCGGCCGGCGCGGGCGGGCCGCTCGTGGGCCAGCAGCCAGCGGACGATGATGTTGCCCAGGCTGTGCCCCACGAAGTGCACGCACGGCGCCTCGCCCGCCAGCTCCTGGACCTTGCGTCCCAGCGCCGCGCCCAGGTCACCGACGGTGCCGGTGGTGCTCAGGTAGCCGAAGCTGGCCACGCGGTAGCCCGCGCCCTCCAGGCGGCGTCCCAGGAGGAACATGGAGAGCGGCGTGCGCCCCATCCCGTGCACCAGGAACACCAGCTCGCGCCGGTCGCCCGGCTGCGGCTGTCCGCCCGCGCGCAGCGCGCCCATGAGCCCGATGCCGGACCTGGGGCGCGTCCCGCTCTCCTTGCCGATCTGCACGTCTGCTGCTGCCACGATGATCTAGCTGATGGTTGTATCTGATCGCGTGTGGGACCGGCGATGGTGCTCCCCGGCACGCATCCGTCCGCCCGGCGATTGAAATCGCGGCAATGACCCCGCAATGTCGGCCTTCGCCGACAGCTCGTGCCGCACGCCGTCCGGCTGCACCGGGGCAATCATCCCGAAGGTGAACCCCGACGGAATTCGGCTTCCAACGCAGAGAGGCAGCCATGCAGTCCGCGAAGGCGGACTTCGCGATTTTCCAGCGGCGAATTCATTCGCTCGGACGGGAGCTCGCGAATCTCATTCGAACTCCTCCGCGACTGAACCGCTCCGGACCGGGCTCCGCAATCCCGTACGCGCTTTGCCGCGGGCTGGATTCGCTTTGCCCGCCGGGAACCGCCGTTGCTGGCTATTCCCTATTCCCTATTCCCTATTCCCTGCCCGCCGTACCCTGTCCCCTGTACCCTGTCCCCCGCAGTTCCCCGCCCTAATCGTACTCCCGCTCCAAATTCGCGTACTTCAACAGCACCTGCTTCCGCCCCACGTTGTCGAACTCGATGCTGGCCTTGACGTTGTCCGCGACTCCGCTGATCTCCATCACCGTTCCCGCGCCAAAGCTGGGATGCCGCACGCGGGCGCCCTTGCGCAGGGTCGGCGCATCGGAAACGTCGTCGTACTCCACCGTGTAGCCGCCGTCGGAATCCGGGTCGTACGTGGACGGCTTGGCCGTGGAGAGCGGCGCCTTCCACGCCGGCACGCCGAACAGCCGGTCGCGGCGCGACGCGTAGTTCTGCGACGATTTCCACGGCTGCTGGTAGGCGGAGCGCTCCATGAGCCGCGCCGTCTGCCGCGTGTCCAGCAGGTCGCCGGGGACGGACTCCAGGAACGGCGACGGCGTGCTGTCCATGTACTGCCCCGCGCGGCGCCGGCGCTTGGCGTGCGCCAGGTACAGCTTGCGCTCCGCCCGCGTGACGCCCACGTAGAACAGGCGGCGCTCCTCCTCCAGGTCCTTGGGCTCGTCGTAGGCGCGCATCATGGGGAACAGCCCGTCCTCCAGCCCCGTGATGAAGACGTAGGGGAACTCCAGCCCCTTGGCGTTGTGCAGCGTCATCAGCGACACCGCCTCGGCCAGCGGGTCGTGCTGGTCCACGTCCGCCACCAGCGCCACGTGCGCCAGAAAGACGTCCAGCGGCCGCGGCTGCTCCGCCGTCTCCGCCTCGCCGGCGAGCTCCATCTCGAACGTGAGCTCCGGGTCGTGCTCGTCCAGCCGGCGCTGGATCTCCGCCGCGCCCGTGAGGAGCTCGTCCAGGTTTTCGATGCGGTCCTTGCCCTCCGCGCCCTCCGCCTTGAGCACCTCCACCAGCCCCGACTCCTGCATCAGCTCGCGCAGCAGCCCCTCCAGCGAGATGCCGCCCGCCGCCGACAGCGCCGCGAACTTGCGGATGAGCCCCGCCAGCTCCGGCAGCGCCTTGGCCGCACCGCCGCGGATCCCATCCACCGAGGCCGCCTCCCCCGCCGCGGCCAGCAGGGGAATGCCGCGCCGGGCCGCGTGCTCCGCCAGCCGCGCCACCGTGGTGTCGCCGATGCCGCGCCGGGGCACGTTCACGATGCGCAGGAACGCCTCGTCCGCGGCGGGATTCGCGACGAGCCGCAGGTACGCCAGCGCGTCCTTGACCTCGCGCCGCTCGTAGAAGCGCGTGCCGCCGATCACCCGGTACGGCATCCCCTCGCGGCGCAGCGCCTCTTCCATGGCGCGCGACTGCGAGTTGGTGCGGTACAGGACGACGAACTGCCGCAGCGTGAGCTCGGGATTGTCCGCCATCCGCGTGCGGATCTCCTCGGCCACCCACTGCGCCTCGTCCATCTCGTCCGCCGCTTCGACGAGCGTCAGCGGCTCGCCCGTGGCGTTGTCCGTCCGCAGCGTCTTGCCCTTGCGGTTGACGTTCTCCGAGATGACGCGGTTGGCGGCGTCCAGGATCGTCTTGGTGGACCGGTAGTTCTGCTCCAGCCGGACGATGTGCGTATCCGGAAAGTCCTTCTCGAACTCCAGGATGTTGCGGATGTCCGCGCCCCGCCACCCGTAGATGCTCTGGTCGTCGTCGCCCACCACGAACAGGTTGCGGTGGTCCTCCGCCAGCAGGCGCAGAAAGGTGTACTGCGCGCGGTTGGTGTCCTGGTACTCGTCCACCAGGATGAACTTGAACCGCTCCGCGTAGCGCCGCAGCACGTGCGGCTGCTCGCGGAACAGCTGCACGGGCTTCACCAGCAGGTCGTCGAAGTCGAACGCGTTGGCGTCGCGCAGGGCCTTCTGGTAGAGCGGGTACACGTCCGCCACGATGCGCTCGAACTGGTCGCGCGCGGCGTCGGCGTACGTCTCCGGGCCCGTGAGCTCGTTCTTGGCGGCCGAGATGGCGCCGTGCACGGCCCGTGGCGTCCACTTCTTGGGATCCAGGTTCAGCGTGTCGCGGATGATGCGCTTGGTGAGCCCGTCCGCGTCGTCCGCGTCGTACACGGTAAAGCCGGGGCTCCAGCCGATGCGGGGCGCGTCGCGGCGCAGGATGCGGACGCCCACGGAGTGAAAGGTGCCGATCCACATTCCCGTGGGCTCGCGGCCCAGCGCCTTGCGGACGCGCTCGCGCATCTCGCCGGCGGCCTTGTTGGTAAACGTGAGCGCCAGGATGCTGCCCGGGTCCACGCCCATCTCGTCCACCATCCACGCGATGCGGGTGGTGAGCACGCGCGTCTTGCCGGAGCCGGCCCCCGCCAGCACGAGCAGCGGCCCCTCGAGGTGCGAGGCCGCTTCGCGCTGCTCCGGGTTCAGGTGCGAAAGGTCGAACGCCATCTACGCTGAATGAGGATCAGGATGATCTCGAGTTTTGCGACCGCGAGGCTGCCACTGCGAACTTCAACTGCATGGAACTGCCGGGTTTGGGCGTGTCCCCCGCAAGCGGGGGCCGGGCTGCGCGCGCCGTAGGGCACGATACCACTGTGCCCAACGGCGCCGAGCCCCCTCCGCGCCAGGGCAACGATACTGCTGTTGCCCTGCCGCTCCGGGGTCTCGGCCCTGCGGGCGCGCATCCCTCACGCAACGGCCCGGTCCGCCGGGTTCCGGGCGGGGCCCTCACCCCCCGGCCCCCTCTCCCGTACGACGCCCCCTCGTCACCCTCGGGTGCCTGCCCCGTACGGGAGAGGGGGAGAAGGCCGCGCACCATCGCTTGTCTCCCCCTCTCCGCGAGGAACGAGCGGGGAGGGGCACCGTCGCAGACGGGTACGAACTCCGCTCAGCCGGGCGGCACTTCCCCGTTCCGGACCCGTCGGCGAAGGCCGACATCACGTTTTCGGTGCCGCGAATTCATTCGCCGGGTCCGGGGGCCGGCCACGACCAACGGATCCCTACCCCGTCCGTCCCTCCCGCTCTTCCAGCTGCTCGCGCTGCCGCGCCCACGGCAGACGCTTGCGCGGCTCCGCGGGCTCGGGCTCCGGCGCGGCGGGAAGGCTCATCACGAACCGGGCCCCGTGGTCCGAGGGCTCCAGCCGCAGCCGCCCCCCGTGCACGTCCTCCACGATCCGCCGCGCCAGCGACAACCCCACGCCCCAGCCGCCCTTCTTGGTGCTCACGCCCGGATCGAAGAGCGTGGCGCGCACCGTGGGCGACACGCCGGGGCCGTCGTCGACCACCCGGATCTCCACGCGCCGCTCCGCCGCCGCCTCGCTCTCGATGCAGATGGTGCCGCCGGCCCCCGCCAGCGCATCCAGCGCGTTCTTGATCAGGTTCTCCAGCGCCCACTCCAGCAGGATGGCGTTGCCCAGCACGGGCGGCGTCCCCTCGGGCACCTCCACCACCAGCTGCACGCTGCGCCCCAGCTGCGGCAGCCGCACGCGCACGTAGCGCTCCAGCACCCGCAGCAGGGTGCGCACGTCCACCGCCTCCGTCTGCACCGGCCGGCCAATCCACTCGAAGCGGCGGGCCACCTTCTCCAGCCGGTCCAGGTCCGCCTCCATCTCCGCCGCCACGGCCGGCAGCGTGGCCATGTGCTCGCGGTCCTCGTCCGGCAGCCGCAGGATCTCCACCCACCCCGCCAGGGACGACAGCGGCGTGGCCATCTGGTGGGCCGACTCGCGGGCCATGGCCGCCCAGATGCGCTCCCGTTCCGTGCGCACGTTGTGGCGGATGACCGAGGCCAGGGCCGCCAGCAGCCCCACCAGCGCGCTCACCTGCAGCCAGGGGATCCAGCTCAGCCGCGCCACGGCCGGCGGGTCGCCGTAGAAGGTGGTGCCCAGGCCGGACTCCACGATGGGCGGGTTGTCCTCCGCCAGCTCGTCGGCGTAGTCCAGCACGCGGATCATGTCGGCCGTGTCGCCCTGCACGGCGTCGAACGGCAGGTTCACCCAGAAGGCGGGGACGCCGTCCTGGTCCGTGTAGACGATGGGGACGCGCAGCCGCTGGATGTCGCCCGAAAGGGCCAGGAGGGTGCCCACGGGGTCCACGTCCGTGTCGCTCAGGGCGCCGTAGACGCGCACCACCATCCGCGAGTGCACCTGCGCGTCGCGGCGCAGCTCGCGCACCAGCATCTGGCTGTACACCAGGTACCACGCCAGGATGAGCGCCGCGAGCAGGGCGAGCGCGGTGGGCGCGTGGCGGCGGTTCAGCGTGGGGAGGCGCATGCCCCACGGACAGGGAGGGAGTGGAACCGCATGGGTTGTCCGGGGGCGAAAGGGGCCGCCGCCGCGCGGCGGCGGCCCCGGCGCGCGGGACGGGTCAGGGCCGGACCAGGCGGTCCGTGCCCAGGTAGGGGCGCAGGGCCTCGGGAATGCGCACGGAGCCGTCGGGCTGCTGCCCGTTCTCCAGCAGGGCCACCACCGTGCGCGGCAGGGCCAGCCCCGACGCGTTCAGCGTGTGCACGAACTCCGGCTTCGCCCCCGGCTCCGGCCGGTAGCGGATGCTGGCCCGCCGCGCCTGGAAGTCCAGGCAGTTGCTGGCGCTGCTCACCTCCAGCCAGCGGTCCACCCCCGGCGCCCACACCTCCAGGTCGTACGTCTTGGCCGACGAAAAGCCCGTGTCGCCCGCCGCCAGCAGCAGCACGCGGTAGGGCAGCTCCAGCAGCTGCAGCACCCGCTCCGCCTCGCCCGTCAGCCGCTCCAGCGCGTCCCACGAGTCTTCCGGCCGCTCGAAGCGCACCAGCTCCACCTTGTCGAACTGGTGCACGCGCAGCAGCCCGCGGGTGTCCTTGCCCGCCGAGCCCGCCTCGCGGCGAAAGCAGGGCGAGTACGCCGTAAGGGACACGGGGAGCCGCGCCGCCTCCAGCATCTCGTCGCGGTACATGTTCACCAGCGGCACCTCGCTGGTGGGCACCAGGAAGAGGCCGTCCTCCGGCAGCTCGTAGGCGTCCCCCTCCTCCACGAACTTGGGGTACTGCCCCGTGCCCTGCATGCTCTCGCGCGTCACCAGGAACGGCGGCTCCACCTCCGTGTAGCCGTGCTCGCGCGTGTGCAGGTCCAAAAAGAAGTTGATGAGGGCCCGCTGCAGCCGCGCGCCCATCCCCGTGTACAGGGGAAACCCGCTCCCCGCCACCTTCGCTCCGGCCGGCAGGTCCAGCAGCCCCAGCTCCGTCCCCAGCTCCCAGTGCGGGCGCGGGGTAAAGTCGAAGGCGCGCGGCTCGCCCCAGCTGCGGACGACGGTGTTGGCCTCTTCCCCGCCCGCCGGCACGGATGCGTGCGTGAGGTTGGGAAGGCGCAGCAGCAGGTCGTCGATGGCGGACTCCGTCTCCCGCAGCCCCGTGTCCAGCTCGCGGATGCGGTCGTTCACCTGCCGCATCTCGGCGATCAGGTCGTCCGCGTCCTCCTTGCGCCGCTTGCGCTCGCCCACCTCCAGGCTCACGGCGTTGCGCCGGGCCTTGAGCGTGTCGCCCTCGGCGATGGCGGCGCGGCGGGCGGCGTCCAGGGCCAGCACCCGCTCCACGGCCGCGTCCGTCTCGGCGGGCTTGCCGCGGGCGGCCAGCCCGGCGCGGATGGCGTCCGGGTCCTGCCGGATGAGCTTGGCGTCGAGCATCAGTCGTCCGCCAGCCGCTCGTCGTCGCAGCCCTCGTTGATGACCACGGCCACCCGCACCGTCTGGGCGGCCGCGTTCAGCTCCAGCACCCGCATCTTGGCGTACTTCACGCACAGCACCTGGCTGCTGGTGAACTGCCGCGAGCGCACCAGGTACACGCCGTTGGCCGTCACGGGCACGGGCTCGCGCGTGTAGGTGGAGTTGCCGCGGGGCGCCTCGTCCAGGTCGTCGAACGAGCGGTTGGCCACGGCGATCTCGGCGCCGCGCAGGTTGGACGCCACGGGGACGAAGGGGCGGAACACCAGCCCGGCCGGCGTGCTGCGCAGGGCGATGTCCCACTGCTCGGCGTCGGCCACGGTCTCGGGGTTGCGTACCAGGTCGAAGTCGCCGCCGGCGCGCACGAAGTCGATGGCGGAGCCCCCGGCGTTGCCGGCGGGAAGGCCGATCACGGCCGTGTCGGGGCTCAGGATGAGCTCGGCGAGAAGGCCCGAGTCGTCGCAGGCGCCCAGCAGGGGGGCGCAGGCGAGCGACGAGGCGAGCAGGGCAAATAAACGCAGGCGCACCGGAACACTCCACTGTACGACGGCCGCCCGCGCACGCGCGCGGCTTGCGGCCCGTGAAAAAAAGGCGCCGCCGCGGGGGCGGACGCAGGGGTAAACCTACGGAACGGCGGCCCCCGGCGTCAACGTGCGCGGGGACGATACAGGGGCGATACAGGGTTGACGCGGGCGCGGGCGCGCGGGTACGTTGCTCGCCGTCCACGGACCCCGGATTCCCGCAGCGGAGAACGCCCGAATGCCCCCACTGGAGACAGCCCTGGCCGCCCTTGGCGCCCACCCCGGGGTGGACCACGTGCTGGTGCTGGGCCGCGACGGCCTGCTCATCCAGCACGCCGGGGGCGCCGGGCTGGACGCCGAGACGGTGAGCGCCATGGCGCCCGGCGTGGCCGCCGCCGCCGCCGGGCTGGGCCGCGCCGCCGGGCTGGGCGACGTGCAGACCATCGCCCTCAAGCTGGAGAACGGCGTGGCCCTGGTCGCCGCCCTCTCGGCCGACCTGCTGCTGGCCGTGCTGCTGCGCGACGGCGTGGGCTTTGCCCCCCTGCTGCGGGAGCTGGCGGAGCGCCGCGGCGAGCTGGCCGGCCTGGTGTGAAGCGCGTACAACCCCGCCGCCGGGGCCACGGTTCCCCCGCCGGGGCCTGGACCCCCTCGCCGCCGAGCCATGAACGCTGACGATTCCCGGGCCCCCCGCCGCGTGCTGGTGGCCGACGACGAGCCGCACATCGGCCGCATCATCCAGATGAAGCTGGAGCAGGGCCCGTACGAGGTCACCCTGGTCGCGGACGGGCGCGCGGCCCTGGACGAGCTCAACGGCCCCGATCCCATCGACGTGGTGCTGCTGGACATCATGATGCCGCACGCCACGGGGCTGGAGGTGCTGGCCGAGGCCCGCAAGCTCCCCCACCGGCGCGACACGCCCATCATCATCCTCACGGCCAAGGGGCAGGACGCCGACCGGCGCCAGGCCATCGAGCTGGGGGCCACGGACTTCTTCACCAAGCCGTTCAGCCCCAAGAAGCTGCTGGCGCGGGTGGACGAGCTGTTCGGCGGGCCGTCCGCCGGGGAGGGGGACGAAGCGTGACGGACGCGCAGTCTTCGGACAACCCGCACCTGTGGACGGTGATCCTGGCCGGCGGCGTGGGCTCGCGCTTCTGGCCCGTGAGCACGCCCCGCCGCCCCAAGCAGCTGCTGCCCCTGGCCTCGGACAAGCCGCTCATCCGCGACACGGTGGAGCGCATCACGCCGCTGGTGGCGCAGGAGCGGCTGCGCATCCTCACGGGCGGGCACCTGGCGGACCCCATCCTGGAAACGCTCCCGGAGCTGGGCCCCGGCAACCTGCTGCTGGAGCCGCGCGCGGCGGGAACGGCGCCCGTGCTGGCCTGGGCCGCGGCGGAGATCGAGCGGCGGGACCCGGACGCGGTGATGGTGTCGCTGCACGCGGACCACGTGATCCATCCCCCCGAGGCCTTTCGCGCCCTGATCGCGCGGGCGGCGGCGCTGGCGTCCGGCCACCGGCGATTGTTCACCATCGGCGCGCCACCCACGCGGGCGGAGACGGGGTACGGCTACATCCGCGTGGGCCCGCCCCTGGATTCGCTCGAAGGCGACACCCATCCCGAGCCCGGCAACGCCGTGGCGGAGTTCGTGGAGAAGCCGAAGCGCGAGGTCGCCGAGGCGTACCTGGCCTCCGGCGTGCACCTGTGGAACACGGGGCTGTTCGTGTGGCGGGTGGCGGACCTGCTGGACGGGCTGGAGCGGCACGCGCCGGAGTTCCGCGAGCTCATCCCCGTCCTGCGCGAGGGGGGCACGGAGGAGTTCTTTCGCCTGGCGCCCATCATCTCCATCGACGAGGCGCTGCTGGAGCGGTCGGACCGGGTGGGCGTGGTGCGCGCGACCTTCCAGTGGGACGACGTGGGCGCGTGGGACAGCGTCCTGCGCACCCGTCCCGTGGACGCGGCCGGCAACGTCCTGCTGGGCGACGCCCACGCGGTGGATACGCGCGACTCCGTGCTGTACGCGGACGACGGCCCCGTGGTGGCGTTCGGCGTGGAGGGGCTGGTGGTGGTCCGCACGGCCGGCGTGACCTTCGTGGCCCATCGCGACCGCGCGCCGGACCTCAAGGCCATGCTGGAGCAATTGCCGGAGGGGCTGCGGACGCTCGGATAGACGGGGAAGTGCGTGAGTGCGGAAGTGCGTGAGTGCGTGAGTGGTTGATGCCGCGCTCACGCACTCTGCCGTTCCACAACCCGCCTGCCTCGCGAGCGAGTCCGAATCGTGCAAAGCGCCCGCCGCTGACGGAGCCACTTCCGCACTGACGCACTAACGCACTCTGACGCACTGATGCTACAACTGATCCTGTTCGACGACGCCGTTTCGCGCGCGTGGGAGCCGTTCGCCCTCACCCGCCCGGGCGGCGAGCTTCGTTTCGGGGCGCTCACCGTCCGGCAGCGGGCGGAGCGCACCTTTCAAGCGCGCTGCGTGGCCCACCTGGGCGCCGGGCACCTGGCCGGGTTCACGGAGGAGGATTCGCCCCCCGTGCTGGGCTACGCGGACGCGCCGGTGGAGGGCGAGCGCCTGTTCCTGTCCGTGCGCGCCGTCCCCGCGTGGGGGAGCGGCGAGCTGTGGCGGGCGCGGCGCGGCGGGTCCGGCGCGCTGATCGTGGACGGCGAGGTGGCCGGCTGGTACGCGCCGGAGGGCACGCCGTCGCCGGAACCGTCCTTCTTTGACCATCCGCCCACCATCCTGGACCGCACGGGGGCCGTGGAGATGGAGGGGCGGATGATCGGACCCGTGTGGGAGCTGATGTCCGGCAACCCGGCCCAACTGACGGCGGACGTCACGGCGCTCTTTCCGGAGGCCGCGGTGGTGACGCTTCCCGAGGGCGCGCACCGCTTCGGCGAGCACGTGCTGGTGACGGGGGTGGGGGTGCGCATCGAGCCGTGCGTGGTGTTCGACACGTCGGCGGGGCCCATCTGGCTGGACGACGGGGTCACGGTCAAGGCGTTCACCCGCTTGGCGGGGCCGGCGTACGTGGGCAAGCGCTCCATCGTGCTGGGGGGGCACCTGGAGGCGGTGACCATCGGCGACGGGTGCCGCATCCGGGGCGAGTTCGCGCAGAGCGTCTGCCTTAGCTACGTGAACAAGGCGCACGACGGGCACATCGGCCACGCCTACCTGGGCGCGTGGGTGAACCTGGGCGCCGAGACGACGAACAGCGACCTCAAGAACAACTACGGCCCCGTGCGGCTGTGGACGCCGGAGGGGGAAAAGGACACGGGCGAGCTCAAGGTGGGCTGCTTCCTGGGCGACCACGTAAAGACGGGGATTGGCCTGCTGCTGAACACGGGGACGGTCGTGGGCGCGGGGAGCATGCTGTACGGCGCGGAGCTGCCCCCCAAGTACGTTCCCCCCTTCAGCTGGGGAACCGGAGAGGACCTCACGGCGTACCGGGTAGACAAGTTCCTCGACGTCGCCGGCCGCGCCATGGCGCGCCGCCAGGTGACGCTCTCGGAGCCCGCCCAGGCGCAGATCCGGCGTGCCTGGGAGGTGTCGAGGGAAGAGGAGAGTGCGTGAGTGCGTCAGTGCGTGAGTGCGGAAGTGGCTCGAGCCGCATATGCAGTTACTTTCGCACTCTCGCACTTCGCACTTTCGCACTCGTAGTTCCGCACTCCCGCACTAACGCACTTTCCGTTGAAGGTCACCGTCCTGGGCAGCGGTAGCCGCGGCAACGCGGTCCTCATCGAATCCGACGGCACGCGCCTGCTGGTGGACGCGGGCTTCAGCGGGCGCGACCTGGAGCGGCGCCTGGCCGCCGTGGACGTGGATCCCGCGTCGCTCACGGCCCTGCTCGTGACGCACGACCACAGCGACCACACGCGGGGGATGGGCGTGGCGGCGCGGCGCTGGAACGTGCCGCTGTACCTCACCGACCTCACGCGCAACGTCTGCCGGGGGCTGCTGGACGGCACGGAGGACGTGCGCGCCTACAGCAGCGCGGAGCCGGTGGAGATCGGCGGCCTGGTCGTCACGCCGTTCCTGACGGTGCACGACGCCATCGACCCCGTGGCCGTGACGGTGACGGAGGCGGGGACGGGCGAAAAGCTGGGGATCGCCACGGACCTGGGGCGCGCCACGGCCCCCGTGCGCCACGCCCTGCAGGGGTGCGACGTGCTGGTGCTGGAGAGCAACCACGACGAGATCCTGCTGCGCGAAAGCCCGTATCCCTGGTCCGTGAAGTCGCGGATCGGCGGGAGCCACGGCCACCTCTCCAACCGCGCCGCGGCCGAGCTGGTGGGCGAGCTCTTTCACGACGGGCTCTGCGCCGTCGTCCTGGCCCACATGAGCGAGCAGGCCAACGACCCGTCCCTCGCCAGGGAGGTCGTGGGCCACGCGCTGTCGAAGCGGCGCTTCACGGGGATGCTGGACGTCGCGCGGCAGGAGGCGCCCATGGAGCCCATGGACGTCACCCGCATGCGCGCCCTGCGCCTGCCCCAGCAGATGGCGCTGTTCTAGGGGAAAGACGCTGTTCTGAGGAGAGCCGGACAAGCGGAGGTCCGGACAGAGCGAATGAATTCGCCGCAACGACTACACGAAGTCCGCCTGCGCGGACTGCGGCTCCCGCCCCGAACGCGGCTTGGGTGCGCACGACCCGCTCGCGACGGATAGTCCACGAAGGTGGACTTCGCGATTTTCCAGCGGCGAATTCATTCGCTCATCCCGGACGCGGGCCCCTCAACGCCGAATCCAATCCGCGAATCCGAATCCCATCCGCGGATCCAATCGGTCGAAGCGCATCCGCCAAACACGAAGGGCGACCCTCGCAATGGGTCGCCCTTCTGCCGTCCATCATCCATCCATCAACCCCATCCGCCCTCCGCCATCTACGATCCGTCCGCCTTCCGCCGTGCCCCATCTGCTCAACCCGCGGGACGGACGGTGAGGGCATAGCGGCCGGGATAGGCGGCGGACGCGCGCACGCCGAGGGTGTACGTCCCCGCCGCGACCGTCTGCGTGAGGGCGGCGCAGTGGCGGCGGGCGGCGGGATCGGAGTCGTCCGCCGTCGCGAGGACGGCGCCGGCGGCCGTGTAGAGCGTCAGGTGCGTATCCGCCCCCAGCGCGTGCCGGCATCCGCCCCCGCGCCCTTCCGTGGCGAAGGTGTACGTCCCCGCCGGGAGCACGACGCGGTAGAAGTCCCCGTCGTCCGCATCCGCCAGCAGCGCATCCCAGTATCCGCCGAGGAGGAGCGGGAGGGCGGATGCGGGTTCCCCGTTCGGCTCCGTCTCGGCGGGATGGGCGATGGCGAAGGAGGCGGCGTGGGTGAACGCGCCGTGCACCTGCACGGAGGCCGGCATCCCCGATCCGCCGAACGCACCCCAGCGGCGGCCGGGCGTCCCCAGCAGGCCATCGCCGTCCTCGTCCTCGCCGGCCGCGACCCAGTAGGCGCCGTCCGCCAGCCCCGAGAAGCGATACACGCCGCCGGGCGCGGGCACCGACTGCAGGCGGGCGCCCGTGGCCGCATCGTACAGCACGGCCGTGAGCGCGCGGACGGGGGCGTGCGTGGCCGTCAGGCTGTTGCGCGCGTTCAGGATGCCGGCGCCGTAGCGGTCGTCGCGGCCGGGCGCGCCCGCATCCACGGCGTAGTCCAGCAGCCGCGCCCGCAGCTGCTCCACCGTCAGCCCGGGCTCACGCGCCAGCAGCAGCGCCGCCACGCCCGTCACGTGCGGCGCGGCCATGGACGTGCCCTGCAGGAACGCGTACGCCGGCTGCCCGTCCGCGAAGCTCCACGACGTGGAGCCGATCATGAACGACGGATTGTTGCCGCCGCCCTGCGGGTGGTCGCCGCCCGGCGCCGCGATGTCCACCGTGGGCCCGAAGTTGGAGTAGAACGACGGTGTTTCGCGGGGGGAGACGGCGGCGACGGAGACCACCTCCGGGTACGCGGCCGGATAGTAGGGCGTCGCCGTCCCCGCGTTCATGGCCGACGCGACGATGAGCGCGCCCGCGGCGTGGGCGGCGCGGACTGCGGCGCGCAGCACGGGATCGTCCGCCGAGCCGCCCAGGCTCAGGTTGATGACGCGCGCCCCGCTGGCCGCCTGCACCGTGCCGCCCCGCCCGTCCGACGCCGGCAGCCCCGCCGCGTACAGCAGCCCCTGCGCGATGTCGAAGTAGCTGCCGCGGCCGCTGGCGTTCATCACCCGCACGGGGCGGATGCGCACGGCCCAGCTCACCCCCGCCACCCCCGCGCCGTTGCCGCCCACCGCGCCGACGGTCCCCGCCACGTGCAGCCCGTGCCCGCCCTGCGCGGCCGCCAGCACGCACGCCCCCGTCCGCGTGTAGACGATGGGAATCGTGGGATCCGGATCGTAGCCGTCGCCGTCCCCCGCGAGGTCCGCCGTGCCGCCGCCGCAGAGGGGCGCCGTGGCCGGCGAGACGAAGTCGTAGCCGTCCCCCGTCAGGTTGGGCGCCAGGTCCGGGTGGTCGAAGCGGGTGCCGTCGTCCACCACGGCCACCAGCACCTGCGCGCTCCCCGTGGTGATGCCCCAGGCGCGCGGCAGGTCCACCATCCCGTAGTGCCACTGCTGCGCGGGCCACAGCGCGTCGTCCGGGGTGCCCGCGGCGGCCAGGGAGGCGTAGGCGTCCGCGCGGACACCGGCGACGGCGGGATCGCGGAGGAGGGCGGCCCGCACCGCGTCCGCGCGCCCCGGTGCCACCTCGATGCGCGCCGCCAGCACGGCCGGCGACAGGTCGCGCAGGCGGAACCCGAGTTCCCCGTGCGGCGACAGGCGCGCGCGCATCTCCCGCGACACGGCGCCCGCCGTCCCCCGCGCGCGGTGCGCCGCCGCGCCCACCCGCGGCGCGCCGATCCGCTCCGCGCGAAAGTGCACCACGAGCGCCGTGGCCGACGGCGCCGGCTCGTCCCCGCCCCGCTCCAGCGGCAGCACCGCGAGCCCGGCCCCCGCCCGGCCCGCATCGAATCGCATCGCCCCGAACGCGGGCGCGGCGCCCTCCACGCTGACGGTCCCGGCGATGACGCCGTTGGGCCGCACGTTCGCCGTGAAGACGATGGGGCCGCCCGCCAGCGCCGCCGTGGCCAGGACGGTGTCCTCGCCCGCGTGCCGCCCCAGCCGCCACGAGGCGGAGACCCGCCCCTCCGCGTCCGACGTCACCTGCGCGGGAGAGACGAACCCGTGCGTGCTGTCCGGCGTGGCGAAGGAGACGACGGCCCCCGCCGCCGGCATGCCGAGCCCGTCCAGCACCTGCACGACGAGCGGCCGGGACAGCGGCTCGCCCGCGAGCCCGTCCTGGCCGTCGCCGGCCGCGTAGGTGATGAACCGCGGCACCCCCGCGCGCGGCGGCTCCGTGGACCCGTCCGAACAGGCCACCAGCAGGACGGTGCCGGCCAGTGCCGCCGCGAGGCGCCTTCTCGTCATGCGGGGGTGAGAACCATTCGGGAGGGCGCCTGCTCGGCGGGAAAACGCGAGCCGTGGAGCGGAAACATACAGCGCCGCGCCCCATCCAACAATCGACAAAAAACGAAGGGCGGCCCCCCTCTCCGGAGAGCCGCCCTCGCGCCGTTGCGGGCCGTAACCTGTACCCTGTCCCCTGTAACCCGCAGTTACGCCCTTACGCCGCCTTCTCCTCTTCCTCGCGCCGCTTGCAGTCCAGGCAGTACCGCGCGTGCGGCAGGGCCTCCAGCCGCTGGAAGGGGATGTCCTTCTTGCAGCCGTGGCAGATGCCGAACCCCTCGGGGTCCTTGAACAGCCGGCGCAGGGCCTCCTCGATGCGGTAGAGGTAGCGGCCCTCCTTGCTGGCGAAGAGAAAGGACTTTTCGCGCTCCATGGCGTCGGTCCCCTGGTCGGCCATGTGGAACGAATAGCTGGAAAGGTCCGCGTCGGCGCTCTCGCGGCTCAGCTTGCTGTTCTGCTGAAACCGGCCCAGGGAACGCAGGATCTTCTCGCGCTCGCGAACAAGGAGACGCTCGATCTGTTCGAGCTCTGTCCGATTCATCGCCTGTCTCGCTGTGAAATGGGGATGTGGGGCCGGCACCTCGAGCATCAAGGCACTCTGCCGCGGGGGGATCGCGCCGGACGAACATCCGTTCACCGGCGCGGCGCGGAACAGCCAGGAAATGTACCACGATCAGGGCATTTTGTTCAACCCTGCGGCCTTAATATCCCATGAGAAAGGGAGTGCAACGCGCACGGGAAGCAGTCCATCCCTGATACGCGCGGAGGACGCCGAATGTTTCCGGCGTCCTCCCCGTTCCGCTCCCGTGCCGCGGCTCAGCCGCCGAAGTAGCGCTCCACGAGGCGCACCACGTCGTTGCCGTTGGCCCACAGCATCAATCCCACGACGATGATGAGCCCCACGTGCGACAGGCGGATGCGCGCCTCCAGCGAGAGCGGGCGGCCGCGGATGGCCTCGAATGCCAGGAACATCAGGTGCCCGCCGTCCAGGATGGGGATGGGCAGCAGGTTCAGCACGGCCAGGTTCACGGAAAGGAAGGCCAGGAAGAAGAGGAACTCGGCGGGCCCCTGCTCCGCGCTCTCGCCCGACGCCTCGCCGATGGCCAGCAGCCCGCCCAGGTTGCGCGGGGACAGGGCGCCCGTGAACAGGTCGCGCAGGGTGGTCAGCAGCAGCTTGACCATCCGCACCGTCTCGCCCGTGCCGTACGCCAGCGCCTCGCCAAAGCCCAGGCGGCGGTAGGCCAGGGTGGGCAGCTCCGATGCGCCTATCTTGCCCACCGTGGCGTTGCCCTCCTTGGCCGCGCGCGGCGTGAGCGTCACGTTGCGCCGCTCCCCGTCCGTCTCCACCACGAGGGCCAGCGGCTTGCCGGGGCTCGTGCGCACCCGCTCCACCACCTCGGGCCAGGTGGACATCGGCTGGCCGCCCACGCTGATGATGCGGTCCTCCGGGCGCAGCCCCGCGTCCGCCGCCGGGTCGTCCGGCACCAGCGAGCCGATGACGGGCTCGGACAGGGGGCGCAGCACGCTCAGCAGCGTGTCGCGGCTGGGCCCCGCCGCCGGCAGGGTGAGCGTCACGGCCGGCCGGTTCTCCAGCCCCAGCGCCACGGGCCCCGCGGGCGCGGCCGCCAGCGCCTCGATGATCTCGTCGTAGCTGCCCACGGGGCGGCCCGCCACGGACGTGACCCGCGCGCCCAGGGGGACGCTGGCCGCCTGCGCCGCCGAGCCGCCGACCGTGGTGATGGGCGCCAGCCGCGTCTCGGCGATGTACTGCTCGCCCTGCGTGGCGGCCAGGACGATGTTGGCCAGCAGGGCGAAGAGCAGGTTCATGATGACCCCCGCCGAGATCACCCAGGCGCGGGCCCACAGGGGCTTGGCGTCGAAGGTCCGCGAAGGGTCCACGGGGGGCGCCTGCGCGCCGCCCTCCAGCGCCTCCATGGCCTCGTCGTCCTCCATCCCCGCCATCTTCACGTAGCCGCCCAGGGGGATGGCGGAGATGACGAACTCCGTCTCGCCCCAGTAAAAGCCGGCCACGCGGGGGCCCAGCCCCAGCGAAAAGCGGGGCGTGGCGATGCCCACGGACTTCGCGGCGAAGAAGTGCCCGAACTCGTGGATGAGGATCAGGACGGACAGGGCGACCAGGGTCGCCAAAGTAGTCAGCAGCACGGGGCCAGCCGGGTCAGATAGGTATGCGCGGCGCGCCGGGCCCAGGCATCGGCCTCGCGCACGTCGTCCAGGGTGCTCGCGGGTCCGCCGGTCCAGCGGTCCAGGGCGTCCGCAATGGAGTCGCCGATGCCGCCAAAGGGAACGCGGCCCGCCAGGAACTCCGCCACCGCCACCTCGTTGGCGGCGTTGAACACCGCGGGCATCGTGCCGCCGGCGCGCCCCGCCCGCACCCCCAGGGCAAAGGCGGGAAAGCGGTCCGCCCGCACGGGCTCAAAGGTCAGCGTCCCCGCGGCCACGGGGTCGAAGCGCCGGCAGTCGTACGGCAGCCGCTCGGGATACGCCAGGGCGTACAGGACGGGCAGCTCCATGGTGGGAAAGCCCATCTGCGCCAGCACCGAGCCGTCCACCATCTCCACCATGGAGTGGATGATGGATTGCGGGTGCACCACCGCCTCGATGCGCTCGTACGGCACGCCGAACAGGAAGTGCGCCTCGATGACCTCCAGCGCCTTGTTGGCCAGCGTGGCGCTGTCGATGGTGATCTTGGCGCCCATGTCCCACGTGGGGTGCCGCAGGGCGTCCGCGGGGGTCACGCCCGCCAGCAGCTCCGGCGGCATCTCCCGGAACGGGCCGCCCGACGCCGTGATGATGAGCCGCCGCACGTCCGATGCCCTGGATCCCGCCAGGCACTGGAAGATGGCGCTGTGCTCGCTGTCCACGGGGATCAATTCGCCCCCGCCCCGCTCCGCCGCCTGCAGGACGAGCGGCCCGCCGCACACGAGCGACTCCTTGTTGGCCAGGGCCACGCGCTTGCCCGCTTCCAGCGCCGCCAGCGTGGGCTCCAGCCCCGCCGCGCCCACCAGCGCGTTGACGACGATGTCCGCGTCCGGGTGCGTGGCCGCGTCGATCAGCGCCTGCCGCCCGCCCGCCCAGCGCGTCCCGCCCCCGGATTCCGCCGGGACCTCCGCGTCGGAGACGACGGCCAGGGCGGGGCGGTGGCGGGCCACGAGGGCGCGCAGGGCGTCCACGCTGCGGTGCGCCGTGAGCGCCACGGCGCGAAAGCGCTCGGGGTGCTGCTCCAGCACGGCCAGGGCGCTGGCGCCGATGGACCCCGTGGCGCCCAGGATGGCGACGCCCTTCATCGCCCCCTCACGGACCCACGTACAGGTGAAAGAACGCGTATCCCAGGGGGAGCGTAAAGAGCAGGGAGTCGAAGCGGTCCAGCGCCCCGCCGTGCCCCGGCAGCAGCGTGCCCGAGTCCTTTACGCCCACGTCCCGCTTCCACAGGGATTCCGCCAGGTCGCCCGCCTGCGCCGCCACCGACACCAGCAGGCCGAACACGGCCCCTTCGGCGATGCTGGGCACGTACGTGCCGAACCGCGCCAGCACCAGTGAATAGGCCGCACCGGCCAGGAGGGTTCCCACCACGGCGGAGACGGCGCCCTCCACCGTCTTTCCGGGGCTGACCTTGGGGATGAGCTTGTTCTTTCCCAGCGCCCGCCCGCCGAAGTAGGCGAAGCTGTCGCTCACCCAGGTAAGCAGCACGGGGGAAAGGAGGAGGGCGGCCGCGTGCAGGGGGTCGTCCACGCGCGGCAGGTGGCGCAGCAGCAGCCCGAACCCCAGCAGCGCCGCGTACCCGGCCCCGAAGACGGTGACGGCCACGGACAGGAGCGGCTCGCCCTCCACGCCGTGCGTCCAGATGGCGGCGGTGGCGGCGGCGGCGGCCAGCAGGATGAGCATCCAGACGGGGAGCGTGTTGCCGAGCCCCGCCCGCGGCTCCACGGCGGCCGCCAGGACGATCGCCGCGGCGCCCGCCATCCCCAGCACCTCCAGGGGGCGCGGCGCCTTGCGGGCGGCCATCCGGTACATCTCGCGGGCCGTGAGCGCGGCGCAGACGGCCAGCAGCGCCGCCAGGAACCATCCGCCCAGGTAGATGGCGCCCAGGGCCACGAGAACGCCGGGGATGGCGACGAGGACGCGGGTGCGCGTCTCGGATGCGGCCACGTTCAGGTCGCGAGCACGCGGCCGAACCGCCGCTCGCGCCGCTGAAAGTCCAGGATGGCGCGGAACAGCTGCTCGCGGCCAAAGTCCGGCCACAGCACGGGGGACACGTACATCTCCGTGTAGGCCAGCTGCCAGAGCATGAAGTTGCTGATGCGCATCTCGCCCGAGGTGCGGATGAGCAGGTCCGGGTCGGGGTCGGGCGCAAAGTACAGCTGCTCGGCGAACAGCTCCTCGTCGATCTCGCCGGGCATGAGCGTGCCCTCGCGCACCCGCTCGGCAAGGCGGCGGGCGGCCGTCACCAGCTCGTCGCGGGCGCCGTAGCTGATTGCCAGGTTCAGGCGCATCTTGGTGCCGCCGCGCGTGTGGTCCACGATGGACTGGATGGCGGCGCGGGTGCGGGGCCCCAGGCGGTGCAGGTCGCCGATGGCGCGCACCTCGATCCCCTTTTCCTTGAGCTCCCTGCGCTCCTTGCGGACATAGAGCTCCAGCAGGGCCATGAGCGCCGACACCTCGGTCGGGGGCCGCTGCCAGTTCTCGGAGCTGAAGGCGAACAGGGTGAGCACATCCACCCCCGCGTCGCCGGCGGCTTCGACGGCGGCGCGCACGGAGGTCATGCCGGCGCGATGGCCGAACTCGCGCGGACGGCCGCGTTCGCGGGCCCAGCGGCCGTTGCCATCCATGATGATGGCCACGTGCCGCGGGACCGTCCCGTTCAGCCGGATTTGCTGGAGGAGCTGCTCGCAAGACATTCGGGTAAGATGGACACGCGCGGCGGGTTTGTCAAAGCAAGTGCTTTGGGACCTTCGGCCTCTTCGCACCATCCGGGCCCGAATGCGGAAGCCGTGTCACAGCCGGACGACGGCGCGGGCGAAGCGCCTTCGCGGCGCTCGCCTCGCGCCGGGCCTGCTGCGTGAGGATTCCGTTAGGATGGAGCCGCGGCGCTCCATCCTAACGGAATCGCTCCCTGCGGGATCACGGCGCGGCCGGCGGGGCGGACGCGGGGGGCGGCGACACCGACTCGTCTTCCAGGCGGATGCGCAGCTCGCCGTCCTGCCGCAGCAGCAGCCCGGTGTAGCGAAGGCGCATGGGCTCCGCGCCCCCCGGGCGCGTCCAGAAGAAGTGGCCGTTCACGACCACGGCGTCCGGTCCGGCCGGCTCGAAGACCAGGTTGCGCCATTCGAACGCCGCCGGCGCCCGCCACGACGTGCGGTACTGCTGCGCGAGGGTGTCCCACGCCACCAGCTCGCGCTCGCCGTTGAACATGATGTACGCGCCGCGGCGGTCGTAGCGCGCCGCGATGCCTTCGCGGTTGCCCGCGCCCAGGTCGCGCCCGTACGCGTCCATGAACGCGCGCGCCTCCGCGACGAGCACGGAGTCCGGCGCCTGCGCACGCGCGGCGGACGGAGCGGCGGCGGTCAGCAGGACCAGCGCGAGGATGCGGGCGAGTGTGGGCATGGGAGGGCTCGAGTAGGGTTGAGGGGTCGACCGGATCATCCGGTTCCGGTGGATGGTCCGGGTTGCACAGCGGGCACGGTCCGGGTGGGACGCGGGCCACCTGCGAGGGCGAGAAGATTCCTCACTCGTTCCTCGTTCGGAATGACAGTCCGTAGCGCTTACGCGGCCTCCACGGATCGGCGGATCAGGCCAGCTCCAGGACCTGCGCGCCGCGCCAGCTTTCGCCGGGGGCCAGGCGGATGGGGTCGGTGGCCTGCGCGGCTTCCACGCACAGCATCTCCCGCTCCTCGCCGGCCTCCATGTCGGGAAAGGACGCCGCGCCCTCCGCGCCGGGATTCCACACCACCGCGTCCGCGAATCCCTCCGCGCGGACGAGGATCGTGCGATCGCCCGCATCGTCCCGGACGCGCAGCTCGGCGGGGGCGGACAGGTAGACGCGGTCGAGCTCGCCCGTGATGCGCAGCTCCGCATCCTCCTCCACGAACGTCTGCCCGTCGCGCAGCTTGTCGCGGTAGGAGATGGCGCGAAGGCCCTCGACGCCGGCGCGATGGGCATCCGCCACGCGCAGGTACGTGTGCAGCGCGCCCGTCCAGGAGATCGCCTCGTCCCCCGTGTTCGTCACCGACAGGCGGATGGCGATCCGCCGCTCGTCCAGCTCCACCGTCAGCTCCAGCAGAAAGGCGTGCGGCCAGATGGCGCGCATCCGCTCGTCGTCGCGCAGGCGCAGGGTGACGGCGCGGTCCGATCCATCCACCCGCTCCCACACCTGCGTCCGCGCGAAGCCGTGCTTGGGGAGCGGCCCCGTGTCCGCGAACTGGGGAAAGATAACGGGGACGCCGCCGCGGATGGACGTGCCGGGCTCGAACTTGGCCGCGCGGCTCAGGAACAGCGCCTCGCCGCCGCCGGCCGGGATCCACGACGTGACGTGCGCGCCGTACGTGTGCACTTCTGCCGTGCTCCCCGACGGGTGCGCGAGCCGGATGACGTCCATCCCTACTCCTTCTCCTGGAATCGAACGTCCGCGGATGCACGGACGCGCATCACGGACTCCTGCCGAAAGCGGCGCCTGTACTCCGCCGCGATCTGGTCCACCGCCGCGTCCGCCTCCGCGCCGGGGGGATGATACAGCTCCAGCACGAAGGACGTTTCCTGGACGACGGCGCCGGCCGCATCGCGCCACTGCCCTTCCCCGCGCAGCACGGTGAGCCCGGCGGGAAAGCGCGGCGTGACGACGTCCCGCAGTAACGCCGCCCATTCCGCATCGGAAACCGTGCCGCCGCCCGGGATCCCGCGCCCCAGGTACAGCCGGTCCGCGATCCACGCCTCGCGCGCGGCGGGCGGAGGCGAGGGCGCAGCCGCGCGGACGGCGGGCGCGCAGGCACCCGCCACGAGGGCAAAGGCCAGGATGGCGGCGAGGCGGCGGAACGGCATCGGCCGAAGATGCACCGGACGCGTCACGGCGTGGCGGGCGCGCGGGTGACGACCTCCAGCGCGCGCTCCAGCAGCTCGTCGCGCCCCCCGGCCACGCCGGCCCGGGTGCGCTCCACGGGCACCGTGGGCAGGATGCCCACGCCGTGGTGCCGCGAGCCGTCGTGCTTGAGGACCCGCATCCCCGTCCACCCCACGCGGTAGCCGCCGGGAAGCGCGAACGGGTTCACGTTCCCGTTGGTGCCCGCCGTCGTTCCGCCCACGATCTCGCCCAGGCGGTACGCCTCCACGATGCCCATCACGGATTCCGCGTAGCTGATGGCGCGGCCGTCGGTGATGAACACGCGCGGCCCGGCCAGGTACGGCGCGGCGGGCGCCAGCGGCCATCCCGGGCGGCGGTCGAAGCGCACGTCCGCGCGGTCCGGGCGCGTGGCCACGGGGATGGTCCACTGCGCGCTCGTCCCCGGCTCGCGCAGCAGGTGCGAAAAGAAGGTGAAGGGATCGAAGCCGTCCGGGTAGCCGCGCAGGTCGAAGACGAGCCCCGCCGCGCGCTCCAGCTCCGGGAGCGCGGCCTGGAACTGCGCCGTCGTCACACGGTCCAGGTCCACGTACCAGATGCCGGGCCGCAGCTGCGCCACGGGCTCCGGCTTTTCCTCCGGCGGCAGCGCGGCGCCGGCCATCCGCTTTACCGTGACCGTGGCCGTGTCGCCGTCCACGTGCTGCACCGTGAGCCGCACGAGCGAGTCGCGCCCCGTCACCAGCCGCTCGTGGGCCATGAACGCGCGCCACCCGGGCGTGGCCGCGGAGGTGAGCTCGCCCCAGGCGCGGAGGATGGAATCCGCCGGCGCGCCGTCCACGCGCAGCACCACGTCGCCCAGGCGCACGCCCTCCGTCCCGGGTGCCACCCCCACCACCGTCGGACGCCCTTCCACGGGTTCCAGGGCCACGGGCGCGCGCCGCTGGCCGCCCTCGCACCCATGGGCGACGGCCCCGTGGCCGTCGTGCAGGGCCGCGACCATCCGCCGCAGGGTCGCCAGGAACGCGCACTCGCCGGCGTCCGTGGCGGCGGAGCGCAGGGCACGGGGCAGCTCGGCCGGCCAGTCCGCGTCCACCACGTCGAAGTAGGGATAGAAGTGCTGGAACACGTTCCACCCCAGCGCCACGGCGGCCAGGCGCGTCGCCCGGTCGCCGCCGGAAGGCAGGGGCGCGTCCGTGGCGGCGGCGGGCTGCCCGGCGGGGCGCGGCAGGGCGCCGGCCCCGTCCGCGTACAGGGCCAGCGGGACGGACGCGCGCACGCCGCCGCCCAGGTCCACGCGCAGGGGACGGCGCGGGTCCGGCGCAGAGTCCGGCAGCGCGTCCGCCAGGGCCCGGATGCGCTCGCTGCGGTAGGGCGTGCGGGGGCCCAGCCCCACGCCGTAGTGCCGCCACCAGACCACCTGCACGGAATCGCCCGCGGGGCGCGGCGCCCCCGCCTCCGGGACTTCCCCCGCGCGCACGACGAGCGCCGGCGCGAGGGGCCGGAAGAGCGAGTCCAGCACGGCGGCCAGGCGCCGGGCGTCCGGGGCACCCTCCACCGCGCGCATCCCCGCGGCGGCGAACGCGTCCCAGTCCGCGGCCGCGGATGCGTCGCTGGGGTGGAACCAGCGCACGTACCCCAGCAGCCGCGAGAACGCCACCAGGTTGGCCAACCCGCGCTCCGTCACGGCGCGCGCGGCTTCAGGCGCGGCCATGGGCGAGCCGGCCTCCAGCGACGCGGCGTCCACCCATCCCTGCCCCGTGCCTACGAGCAGCGCGCCCAGGTACAGGGCCTCCGCGTCCGCCGCCACCTCGCCCGCGACCTCGTACTGCGTCCACCCCGTGCGGCCGGTGATGGCGCGCCCCTCCATGTTGTCGAAAAAGCCCACGGCGCCGCCCGGCCGGTCCACCCGCATCCAGATGCCCATCCAGCTGGGCCCCGGCGCCAGCTCCGTGCGCACCCACGCCCGGTAGCGCACGCGCCGGCCGCGGTACGGCGCCGCATCCACCCGCTGCAGCAGGTTGCCGAACGCGCCGGGCGCCCCGCCCCCCTGCCCCGTCACCCGCACGGCCCAGCGCCCCTCGCGCGCATCGGCCGAGTCCAGCGCGAACGCATAGGCCGGCTCGCCGCGGAACCCCCATCCGGTGAGCGCCGGCGCGCCTTCTTCGAATCCCGGATTGGCCGGCGCGGACTGGGCGGTTGCCGAAGCGAGCGGCGCCGCCAGGGCGAGCGCGGCGAGAAGAGCGGAGCGGAATGTCGTCATGGGAGGAGGGAAGTGGAACGTGGAGGGCCGGAACTGCAGCGGTGTGGAATCACCTTCCGCGCCAAGGTAATCGCAATCGCGCCAATTCGCACGGCGGACGTTTTCGGATGCGCGGCGATCCGGGGCCCCGGCGAAACGCCATGAAACGCGAAAGCCATCCCGCGCATGGGGATGGCTCTCGTCCTGCGTCAGATCTCGCGCGTGCGCCCGGCCTTCAGGTGGGCGAGGGCTTCCTCTGCGAGCCGGTCCAGGCGCCCGGCGGCGACGTCCTCCGCGATCTGACGATCCCAGGCGTCGTCCTCGGGATCGCGTTCCGGGGCCGCGCGTTCCGGATGGTCCATGATCCCCCCGGTCAGGACCGCGCCAGCGCCTCCACCTGCTCTTCGACGCGGCGGAACTTGCGCGCCAGGAAGACCATGTAGCCGAACAGCAGCGCCCAGGCGACGGCGAACGCGACGAACACGTGCGTGTACGCCCGCAGCGTGCGCGGCGGCGTGTAGCGCGGCAGGCTGCTTCCCGCGGACGGCGGCGCGTCGGCGGCGGGGGCGGCGGCCGAGGCGGGCGCACCGGCGGAGGACGCGGCGGCGCCGGTGGCGGTCTCGCCGGCGGGGGCCTGGGCGTGCGCGGGCGCGGCGGCCAGGGCCAGCAGCGCGAGCAGGACGATCCGGATACGGCGCATCAGACGGAGGCTCCTTGGGAAACGGGCGCGGGCCCCGGGCGCAGGGTGGCGGCCACGCGAAGGGTGTCGATCCGCTCCTGCAGGCGGGCCACCAGGTAGCGCGCCACCAGCAGCGAGAAGAAGAGCAGGGTGAACGCCAGCAGCGACACCAGCAGCGTCTGCACGATCTCCGGCGCGGCCTTGGGGCCCTCGGGGTTCATGATCACCGGCTTGGGGTGCTGGCTGCGGAACCACTGCACGCTCATGTGGATGAGCGGAATGTCCACCGCGCCCACCACGCCCACGATGGCGCCGAAGCGCTTGCCCCGCTCCGGGCTGTCCGTGGCCCCGCGCACCATGAAGTAGCCCACGTAGATGAACCACAGCAGCAGCGTAAGGGTGAGCCGCGGCTCCCACACCCACCACGCGCCCCAGGCGATCTTGCCCCACAGCGGCCCCGTGATGAGGACGATGGTGGTAAAGACGACGCCCAGCTCGGCCGCGGCCACGGAGATGGCATCCAGCCGCTCGTCCTTGAGCCACAGGTAGCCCAGCGAGCACAGCGCCACGATGCCGAACGCCAGGAACGCCACCCAGGCGCTGGGCACGTGCACGTAGAAGATGCGCTGCACGATCCCCATCTCGCGCTCCGTGGGCGCGTAGAAGAAGATCATCCAGAAGCTCAGGATCAGCGTGGCCGCCGCCGCGAAGCCCAGCCCCACCGACCAGCGGCGGGCTCCCTGGAGCGACACGCTCTCCACCGGCATGCTCGGACTGCTCATATCTGGTCAGGTACGTCGTTGATCGTGCACCCTCCCGGCCGCGCCGGGGGCCCTCACCCGCTCGCTCAGGCTCGCTCCCTCTCCCACGAACTGCGTGGGAGAGGGGATGTACTTCGAGTGGGCTCTCGTCTCCGCACGGTGCCCGTGCACCGGCGGAGCAGATTCCTCGGTCGCGCGCGGAGCTCGAACACGGGCACGGCGCCGTCGCGCGCTCCCTCGGAATGACAGTCCTGCTCCGCGCCGCGACGACACGTTGCGGTGCAGTCCGCGCAGGCGGACTTCGTGTGGTCGTTGCGGCGAATTCATTCGCTCGGCCGGGACTTCGCGTCGATCCGGATCCAGGCCCGCTCGATCTCCGCCGTCCCGCCCCGCTCCCTACTCCTCCACCGCCGACCCGAACGCGGCGGTGCAGACGAAGAGGAACACCAGGTCGATGGCGAGCAGCATCCGCAGGTTGCCGCCGATCTCCGCCAGCGGCCGGCCCACCAGCAGGCGCTGCGTGGCGCTGGCGGCAAAGATCACGATGGGGATCATCAGGGGCAGCAGCAGGATGGGGAGCAGCGTCTCGCCCATGCGCGTGTGCGCCGCGATGGCGCTGAACAGCGTTCCCAGCGCCATGAACCCCACCGTCGCCAGGAACACCACGAGCACCAGCCCCCCCAGCGCCCCGCCCAGCCGCAGGCCAAAGAACAGCGCGTAGACGGGAAAGATCACCGCCTCCACGGCCAGCACCACCAGCAGGTTCGCCAGGAACTTGCCCAGGAACACGGCCCCGCGCGGCACCGGAGACACCAGCACGCCCGTGAGCGCATCCGCCTCGTGCTCCATGGCGAAGCTGCGGCCCAGCCCCAGCGTCCCCGCGAACAGCACCGTGACCCACAGCATGGCCCCGGCGATGTCGCGCGAGCGCACCGTGGGGTCCAGCGCAAAGCTGAACACGACGGCCACCAGCATGGCGAACGTGGCCATGGAGACGAAGCGCTCGCGGGAGCGCGCCTCCAGCAGCAGGTCCTTGCGGGCCATCGCCCACACCTGCGCGAGGTAGCCGCCCATGGTCAGAGCGCCGCCGCGACCCGCTCGGTGTAGACCTGCTCCCACCGCGCGGCGTCGATCTCCCCCCGGCGCTCGTCGCTCACCCAGCGGCCGCCCACCTGCACGGCCACGCGGTCCGCCTGCTCCAGCCCCTGCGACAGGTTGTGCGTCACCAGCACCACCGTCCGCCGGCCGTCCTTCAACCGGTCCAGCACCCCGCGCAGCAAGGCCGACGCGTGCGGGTCCAGTCCCGTGTACGGCTCGTCCAGGAACACGACCTCGGGATCGTGCAGGAGCGTGCGGGCCAGGGCCAGCCGCTGCTGCATCCCCCGCGAAAAGGTGCGCACCTTGTGGTCGCGCCGGTCGATGAGCTCCACCTGCCGCAGGCCGTCCTCCACGCGCGCCCCGCGGTCCGGCAGCGCGTACAGGCGGGCGTAGAAGTCCAGGTTCTCCGCCGCGGACAGCCCGGGGTAGAGAAAGGTCTGGTGCGACAGCAGGCCGATGCGCCGCCGCCAGCCGTCGTCCTCGCCGCCCACGTCCATGCCGCAAACGCGCACGGCGCCGCGCGTGGGGCGAACGGCGCCGCACAGCATGCGCAGCAGCGTGCTCTTGCCCGCGCCGTTGGGCCCGAAGATGGTGAGGAACTCGCCCCGGGCCAGCGACAGGCCGATGCCGCGCACGGCCGGCAGGGGCCCGTACCACTTCTCAACCCCGCGCGCCTCCACGGCGGGCGCGTCCGCGGGCCCCGCCGGCGCGGCGCTCAACGCAGCCGCACCCCGCACCCCGAACAGAACCGGCTTCCCGGCGGGTTCAGGAACCCGCACGCGTGCCGGTCCGGCCCGGCCGCCTCGCGCCCGCCCGGAGCCGCCGTTCCCGCGCCGTATCCCACGGCCTCCGCGGCGCGCATGGCGGCCAGGGCCTCCAGCGACAGCCGCTCCTTCTGCGCGCGGTAGTCGGCCTCGTCCAGCTTGCCGCCCAGGTAGTCGTAGTCCAGCTCCTTGAGCGAGGCCAGCGCCACGCGGCGGCGGGCCTCCGCGTCCAGCACGGCGCCGGGAGCCACGTCCAGCAGCAGCGCCTCGCGCCGGGCGGCCAGGGGACGGACGACGAAGAATGCCGCCCCCAGGGCCAGCAGCAGCGAAAAGACGAACAGCGTCACGCCTCGTCCTCCGGCCGGTCGAACTCGCGCAGGGCCGCGTCAAGCCGGGTACGCTCGTCGTCCGTCATGGCGCCGCCCGCGAGCACGGGCGCGGGGCCCGCGTGGCGCATGGCGCGCAGCCGCATGGCGATCAGGGCCCCGCCCACCACCAGCGCCAGGGGCGTAAGCAGCCACGCGGCCCAGCCAAAGCCGGAGCGCCGCGGAACGAGCCGCACCTGCTCGCCGTGGCGGGCGATGACGGCCTCCACGATCTGCTCCGCCGGCATCCCGCCCAGGGCCGACATGCGGATGCTGTCCCGCAGGGCCACGGCCTGCTCGGCGGGGCAAAAGTCCAGCGTGTGGGACGGGGTCACGGGCGACCGCAGCTCCGCGAACGCCTTTTGCGCGACCGCCTCCACCTCCGGCGGCACCTGCAGCTGCGCCTGGGCCTGGGCATGCGCCCCGGCGGACGCCGTCACGGTCGCCGCCAGCACGGCGAGGAGGAGGCGGCGGGCGGCCGGAAAGGTCCCCATCCTCATGCCTCCACCAGCTCGGCGTCCGCGTCCACCACCTTCGCCACGCGCACCTTCGGCTTCACGACGGCGGGGCGGGCGGGCTCGGCGCCGGGCCACAGGGCCAGCAGCGTGCCGATGGCCATGATCAGCCCGCCGATCCAGATCCACGGCACCAGCGGCTGCACCAGCACCTTGAAGGTGACGATGGGGCGCGGGTTGGTGCCCTGCACCACGCCGTTGATGTCCTCGATGCCCGCCAGGATCAGGTACAGGTCCTCGTTCCACGCGCGGCGGATGCCCACCTCCGACGCCACTTCCTCGCGCTGCCGGTACGAGCGCTTCTCGGCCGTCAGCACGCCGGCGGGGCGCCCGTCCTTGGCCACGCTCATCGACGCGATCACCTTGGTCATGTTGGTCGCGGGGTACGCGGACATGGCCTGGTAGGTGAGCGTGTACGTGTGGCCAAAGGGCGACGCGATCTGCATCTGCTCGCCCGGCCGCAGAGACTTTTGCTGCTCCACGTCGTACGCGGCGCCGGCGAAGCCCATGAACATCACCACGAAGCCGGCGTGCACCACGTATCCGCCGTGGCGGCGCCGGTTGCGCTGCATCAGGTGCACGAAGGCCAGCGCCAGCCCCTCGCCCTCGATGCGCGCCCGCGACCGCGTCCCCTTCCAGAACTCCACCACGATGGTGGTCATGGTGAAGGAGCCCAGGACGAACGTCAGCAGCGCGTAGGTGTGCCGCACGCCCGTAAGCCACAGCACCAGGCCCACGGCCAGCGCCACGCCCACGGGGGTGGAGAAGTTGCGGACCAGGTTGCGCCCCGTGGCCTTGCGCCACGCGATCACGGGCCCAATGCCCAGCAGCCCCAGCAGCAGCAGCCCCAGGGGGATGTTCACGCGGTTGAAGAACGGCGGGCCCACGGTGATCTTGGTGCCCGTAACGCCCTCGGAGATGAGGGGGAACATGGTTCCCCACAGCACCGTGAGCATGGCCGCGATGAACACCAGGTTGTTGAGCAGGAACGCGCCTTCACGGCTCACGGTGCTTTCCAGCCGGTTCTCCGGCTGGAAAGCACCGCGCCGCCACCACACCAGCATCGCCGAGGCGATCACCAGGAAGGTGAGAAAGCCCAGGAAGATCCAGGAGATGGTCAGGTTCTGCGCGAACGAGTGCACGCTCTCGATGAGCCCCGAGCGCGTGAGGAACGTGGCGAAGATGCTCAGCAGGAAGGTGCCGATGATGAGCAGCACGTTCCACATCTTGAGCATGCCACGCTTTTCCTGGATCATCACGGAGTGCAGGTACGCCGTCCCCGTGAGCCAGGGGAGCAGCGAAGCGTTCTCCACCGGGTCCCAGAACCAGTATCCGCCCCAGCCCAGCTCCACGTACGCCCACATCATCCCGAAGATGATGCCGTTGGTCAGGAAGAACCACGCGAGCAGGGTCCAGCGCCGCGTCGTGGTGATCCACCGCGTGTCCAGCCGCCCCGAGATGAGCGCCGCCACGGCGAACGCGAACGGAACGGTGAACGCCGTAAAGCCCAGGTACAGCGTGGGCGGGTGGATGGTCATCCAGTAGTTCTGCAGCTGCGGGTTCAGCCCCCGGCCGTCGGCGGGGGTAAAGTCCATCAGCTGGAACGGGTTGGATGCAAAGAGCACCACGCCCAGGAAGAACGAGAGCACCACGAGAAGGGTGCCCGACACGTACGGCATGAACTCGCGGTTGGCCCGCCGGTTCTGCCAGACCACGATGGACGCGAACAGGGCCAGCAGGAGCGCCCAGAACACGAGCGACCCCGTCTGCCCCGCCCACAGCCCCGTGATCTTGTAGAAGAGCGAGAGCTCGCGGTTGCTGTACCCCGCGACGTACTTGTAGCCGTACTCGTTGCGCACGAACGAGGCGATGATGGCGCCGGACGCCACGATCAGCAGGCCGAACACGGCGTACACGGAGCGCTCGGCGCTCAGCACCCAGGCGCCGCGGCCACGGCGGCCGCCGGCGAACGCCAGCACGGCGCCCCACAGCCCCAGGATGAACGCGACCCAGAGGGCGACTTCCCCGATCTGCGTCACGCGCGGAAATCCTCTTCCACGGCCTCGTAGCGAGAGCCGCACTTGGTGAGCACCGTGGTCGCCTGGAAGGTGCCGTCCGCGGCCAGCCTGCCTTCCACCACGACGTCGCGCCCCTCCTCGAAGGTGTCGGGGAGGGGGCCGTTGTGCGCCACGGGATACGTGGTGCGGCCGCTGGCGATGTCCACGATGGTGAAGCGCAGGTCCAGCGTGCGCGCATCGTACTGGACGGAGCCGGGCACCACGCGGCCGCCCATCTTGGCGCCCAGGTCGCGCACGGAGGGGTCGGCGGCGACCTTGGAGGCCAGCTCGTCGGGGGTGTAGTAGTACATCATGGAGTCCTTCATGCCCGTGACGGCCAGGTACCCCACGATGCCGACCAGCACCAGCGCGCCGGCCATGAACCTGCTCTGCTTCTTCACGGTGGAATTCCTCCGCGGCGGATGCTCGTTCCGAAGGCCGGGAATATACTAGCGAAACGGATGCGGTGAAAGGCGTTCCCCGTGGTGGAACCCCTGAGCCGCGTAGGGGATTGCCTTACGCGGGGGCATTTGGAGGGTACAGCGCGGACGTGCGGGGCCGGCGTGTGACTCTCTCCCGGGCCCTCCCGGCGTCCGAAGCGGCGGGGAGGAAGTGCGCGAGACGAGTTCACGGCGAGGGCGGCGGACGTGCACGGGGGCGGCCCCCCGTCCCCGGCGGATGAAATGAAGGCGCGGCACCGAAAACGTGATGTCGGCCTTCGCCGACGGCTCGTGCACGCGGCGGCGGATGTGCACCGGGGCGGGGGTTCCGGCGGACGGCTCGACGCCGGTGGTGGGTTCAGCCCTTCCGGCGGTAGCGGGGAGGGATGACGCGGGGGGGAGGCAGCCGGGTCCGGCCGGCAGGGGCGGGGGCGCGGGGGAGGGGCGGGTTGGACCAGTAGTCCGCACCGAGCTCGGCCCGCAGCTCCGCCAGGATCTTCCGCATCCGCGCGCGCACGGGGGCGACCCGCGCCACCAGCGCCGCGCGGCCGCACGAGACGCAGGCATGCACCTGGTCCGTATCGGGATCGGCGTCGCGGATGAAGAGCCGGCCGCCGAGCGCCACGATCCGCAGGTCCCATCCCTCGTCCATCCCGTCGTAGATCTCGCCTTCGTCCTCCCGTTCCAGCGCGGAGAGGAAGAGCTCGGCGTCGTCCTGCGTATCCAGCCAGGAGAACGAGACGTCCAGCCCGTCCGGCGAGTAGAGAAAGGGGCGCAGCCAGAAATGGCTGCGGGAGACGGTCGTGCCGTGCTCGGCGGCGAGCCGGAGCAGGTCGCGGTAGTGGCGGACCAGCTCGTCCGTGGATGATTCGAGCGCCGGCGTGAGGACCCAGTCCACGTGGCGGTGATGGAGCGGCAGCGCCGGCTGGTAGACGGGCACGCGAAGCCGCTCCCACGTCTCCTGGTCGAAGTCGTTCTCCGGCCCGTAGTAGAAGTCGTCGCTCACGATGAACCCCACGTCCAGCGTCGGCGTGGAGATGGGCGTGGCGGCATGCACCCAGTCGGGCGTGTCCATCGCGGGCTTCGGGGGGGAGGGGCGGATGGGGGATGCGGGACGGCGCGCGCTACGTCGCGGCGCCGGAGAGCGGGACCTGGACCTGCAGCTCCCACCGGCACGCCGCGCAGTGCACGTTGTGGGGCTGCTTCATCCGCCCCACCTCGGGAAAGTCCTGCTCGGTGCCGCACCGGGGGCAGGTGCCCCGCAGCGATACGAGCGTGCGGTACTCGCGAAAGCGGTTCATGGCGCGCACCGCGCCGATGGCCAGCACCGCCAGCACCCAGGGGATGTGCGGCGGGATCCAGAACACGACGGGGGCCAGCAGCCACCACCAGAGCTGCATCAGGGCCGCGCTGCGCCGCCACGCGGGGCTGCGCTCGATGACCCGCGCCCGGGCGGGGCGCCACTCCCCGCCGGCGAACACGATCCGGGCGGGCACCTCCGGCACCTGCACGTCCATCGCCTGGCCCTACTGCGTCCGCGCGTTCACCACCGCGGCCGCGCCCACGCCGCCCAGGTCCCACACGATGTCGTACACCGACGCCGTGGCGCCCTCGCGGCGCAGGTCGCTGACCTCCTTGAGCACGCCCACCGTGGTGCCCGTGCCCACGCCGACGAGCAGGCTGGCGTCGGCGTCCAGCCCCGCCGCGCGCGCGCCGCTGGCCGCCAGGCTGGTGACGACGAACGAGGTGAAGAAGTGCTTGAGCTTGTCCTCGCCAAAGAAGCGGTCCGGCGGCTGCGCGCCCGACGGCCGGCCCAGCGACATGCAGAGGAACAGGATGCACGTGTTCACAGGCGGCTCCGTGCGGGTGGATGGATGGAACGCCGGTCTCGGTGGATGAAAAGACGTCCCCGGGCGCGGCCATGCAAGGCGGGCGCCCGCTCCACGCCGTCCGCGGGGCGCGGGAGGGCGCCGGATGCGCGGCATTGCGACGGAAATCGGCCGGTTGGAGCCGCGGGAACGCACACTCCGTATCCATTCGAAAGAAAGTCCGCCAAACCTATTCACCTTCGCGGACAACAAATTTATATTACCGGGGAGCAGGTGCCGGCGCCGCCCGCCCGATGCACCGCCGCACCACCGCGTCCCCCCGGAGGAGCCATGGCCCGTCTGACCGTCGAAGCCGTTTCCGAAGACACCGTCGCCGCGCCGGAAGTGGAGCGGCCCACCAACCACATCGTGGCGTCCGTCACCGATCCCAACGGCGAGCCGGTCACGGGGCTCACGGCGGCGAACTTCCGCATCGACCCCATGATCTCGGGGAACGGCGCCAAGGTGAACGTGGCCAGCGTGAGCGCGGGGCGGCTGCCGGGGTTCTACCACATCAACGTGGTGCCCGGCCCGCAGGAGGAGCGCCGCGGCATCCACGTGTTCGCCATCGCGGCGTCGCGCGGCGCGGACAAGGGCCAGACCCTCGCCACGGTGGCCGTGGACTGAGCCCGCTCGTCCGACTCGATGTGTACCCCGGGCCGGGAGGCGGATGCGAATCCGCCTCCCGGCCACCCGAGCCCTTCCCGACCCGCTCGGCCCGCTCGGCCACCCACCCCGCCGGCGCACGCCGCCTCTCATCCACGCGCCGGTTCCGCCATCCTCCGGGAGAACAGCATGGCAACTCTCCTCGACATCGTCGCGCACGGCAATCCCACGACGGCCAAGGCCGGCAACCGCAACCCCGCGCAGATCCTGGTTTCCGTCACCGACAGCAGCGGCACGCCCGTGACGGGGCTCACGGCCACGGACATCACCATCGATACGCTGCTGGTGGGCGCGGGCGGGTCCAACCTGGTCAGGAGCGCGTTCGGCCTGGCGACCTTTGGCGGCTACTACCGCATCGACGTGGTTCCCACCGGCACGCTCAACTGGGTGGCGGGGGAGTTCGACGTGGCCGTCATGGTCAAGAACGGCGTGGGCGACAAGGCGCAGACCATCACCCACTTCCGCGTCCCCTGAGCCGCGGCCGGCGCAAGGCAGAAAAACCGGGAGGCGGATCGCATCCGCCTCCCGGTCTTTTTTCCGTCCATCGCGAACGTCCCCCCACCGGCAGCCGCCACCCTACCGGGAGACGCGTGCTTCCCGCGGCATCCCGCCGGTCCGCGACCGGCCGTCGCGGCGCATCGATCCCGCACGTACGGTCCTTCGAGGGCGGCCAAACTGGAGGCTGGCGATCGTGACGACCGGACGCGGATCGGACGGCGAGCGGCAGGATGCATCAGGCCCTTGGTAGATCGGATGCTGCCGGCGAGGGGACGGCATCCGCGTTTTTTCGGAGAGGCACCAGGGTCGCGGCGGAGGTGGATGGTTGCCGTGGCACATCATCCACCTGATCGCGATCCGTAAAAGTCTGCCCGCGCCGGGGACTGGAATGGGGGCGGGATGGCTGTGCGGTTCGTTCTCCCCGCGCCGTCATCCGGCGGAAGGCGCAGCCCGAACGCCGTACAGGAATCGCGCGTAGCCAAGCTCGGCCGCGTTCTTGGTGAGCTCCATCGTGGCCCACGCGACCACGTCGCCAAACGGCCGGTCCTGCATGGGCCAGCGCGTCCGGGCCGTGGACTCCAGCTCGTCATCCGTCATCTGCTCGAGCGCGGCGCGCCACCGGGCATGCAGGCCACCGAGCCATTCGCGCACGCCGTTCGCGTCGCCGGGCCAGAAGACGTCCTGGCGGTCGAGCGTCGCATCGGCAAAGGAATGGTCGAGCACCATGGACCACCAGAATCCCATGTGCCACGTCACCCACGCGATGCTCGGCGGGCCCAGGTCGTACCCCTCGTGCTCCGGCCAGTCGGCGCGCCACCGGCCGTCGGGGCCCTGGTGCACGTGCAGGCCCTGGTGCGCAGGGCGCCACAGGCACTCTTCCGTGGTCAGGCCGTCCAGGTGGTAGGTGGTGAGCATCCACGCGATGTCGAACTGCCGGAGCAGGTAGCCGCGGGCGCCGGGGAGGGTGGCCGTGTCGCTCGTGGTGTCTTCCATACATCGGCTTCGGTGGATGGGCAGGCCTGCGTCGAGAACCTGGACGGCTTTGTCTTGCCCGCGACCTCATTCCGAGGGAGGCGCCGGCGGATTCTCATCCGTGCAGACAACCGTGGCGCCGACTGAAGAATCTGGTTGCCACCGCGACGGCACCTGCCCCGTGCACGACCCGATCCGGCGCGGGCCGGGTCTGTGCTCCCCCGCGACCAGATTCTTCGGTCGCGCCCCAAGTCTTTGCCCGCCATCAGGTTCTGGGAGGGCGCTCCCTCAGAATGACACCGGGGGCGGGGGAAAAGCATCCGGAGGCCGCCGCCGTGCACGGCGGCGGGGCTCCGGTTCGCTACGGCGTGCGGCCCAGCCGGGCGGCGACGCTGGCGGCGATCAGGGGGCCGTGCAGCTTGCCGTTCTCGATGAAGATCTTGTTGGCGTCGTGCCCGCTGACGATCACGCCGGCCACGTACAGGCCGGGCACGTTGGTCTCCATGGTCGCGGGGTCATGCGCGGGGACGGCGGTGGCGGGGTGGATGTCGATCCCCAGCTCGCGCAGCCAGCTGGGATCGGGCTCGTAGCCCGTCATGGCCAGCACCCAGTCGTTCGGCATCGTCAGGCGCTCGCCCGTCTCCACGCGTTCCACGACCACTTCGCGGGGGCGGATCTCCACCAGCCGCGACCGCCAGAGCGCGGGGATGCTGCCCTCCAGGATGCGGTTCTCGATGTCGGGCTTGACCCACGGCTTGACGCCCTTGTCCAGCGCGTCGAACAGGTGCACCACCGTCACGCGCGCGCCCTCGCGCCAGCAGGTGAGCGCCGCGTCCGCCGCCGAGTTGCCGCCGCCCACCACGACCACGTCCTGGTCCCAGTAGCGGTACGGCTCGTCGAACCAGTACAGCACCTTGTCCGCGTCCGCCCCGGGCACGTCCAGCCGCCGCGGGTTGTCGTAGTAGCCCGTGGCCACGACCACGGCGCGCGCCCGGAACGCATCCTCCTCCCCCTGCCCCGTGCGGGTGCGGAGGATGAAGCCGTCCGCGTCCCGCTCCACGGACTGCACGTCCGTGTACTGCCGCACGTCCAGCCCGAAGTACTGGGCCACCTTGCGGTAGTAGCGCAGGGCCTCGCGGCGCGTGGGCTTGTCGCCGGCAGTGGTGAACGGCAGGTCGGCGATCTCCAGCTTTTCCGGGCCGCTGAAGTAGGTGACGTACGTGGGATGGTCCATCATGGCCTGCGTGATGGCGCCGCGGTCAAAGAGCACGCACGACAGCCCGGCCTGCGCCGCCGCCACCCCCACCGCGATTCCGCACGGCCCCGCCCCGATCACGGCGATGTCCGCCGTGCCCGCTCTATCCGTCATCTGCACAAGGCTTTCCCGGTCGGTTTCCATGCGCCCGGCCGCATTCGCCGGTCGCGCTGACAATTTCGCGCGAACGCCCGCCCCGCGCGAGGGGGCCCTCACGACGGGCCCTCACCCGGCTCGTTCCTCGCCACCCTCTCCCACAAACTGCGTGGGAGAGGGTATACACCCCAGTTCCTGCACGGAAGCGGGCGTCGGGGAAGTGAAGGTCTCCCCCTCTCCGCGAGGAACGAGCGGGGAGGGGCGCCCCGGCCGTGCCAGAAGCCAGGCATCCTGGGAGACCTCCTCCACGAAAGGTCCCTCACGCCGCCGACGAACAATCGCCAAGCTTGTGCCCGGGCGCGCATCGGCCGAACTTGGCGGCGTGTGCCGATCGCCCTTCCCCGCACCGCCGTTCCTCCCCATGCGCATCCTTCCCCTCGCCGCCTGCGCGCTCCTGCTCGTCGCCTGCTCCGATCGCGCGGCCGATCCGCCCGCAAAGGCCGGCGCCGCGCCGGGTGCCGCGCTGACGGCCGCCCCACCCGCTTCATCCACCGCGCCCGGGGAAGCCGACCTGCCGGATTTCGGCGATCCGCGGCGATTCCTGGACCTGGACAGCATGCGCTGGGCGGAGTGGGACCGGTCCGCGCCGGGCGAGCGCGCGGCGCGGCTGGCGGCGCTGGGCATCACGCCCATCCGCTCCGACAGTACGGGCCCGCGGGAGCCGGTGGATGCGTTCGAGTACAGCGACGAGTACGATCCGTACGGCGAGAATCCGCGCCATTTCCACTTCGCCGACTTCAGCGGCGACGGCGTGGACGACGTGATCTACAGCGGCCCGTGGTTCGAGCGGAACGAGAATGGCTTCGGCGCGCTGGAGGGCACGCAGATCAAGCTGTACCAGGTAATGGGCGGACGCGCGGTTGAAGTGATGCGGCATCACGGGAGCCTGCAGCGCATCTACCGGGGCGCCGCGGGGCAGCCGGCCACGCTGCGCGGCGTGCACTACGGATGCTGCGCCGATCCGGAGTGGAGCATCGACTACTACCAGCCCGTCCGCGCCGGCGACACGGTCCGGTACCATCCGCAGCGCAGCGTGCTGGGCCGGCAGGGGCTCGAGATGCCGACCACGTTCCTGCCCGCGCCCCGGTCCTTCACGGTGAACAACGACCGCTACCTGCTGCGCGCCACGCCCGGCATCGACACACCGGCCTCGGAAGAGGAGGACTGGTACCTGTGGGAAGGCCGCGGCAACGCCCTGGCGGAGTACGGCCGGGGCGCACGGGGCATCGCGCTGGCGGAGCGGACGGACGCCACCGGCCGCGTGTGGTGGTTCGTGCGGATGGACGGCCGCACCCCGCCCGTGGACGCGCAGTTCGCCGAATCGGAGGAAGACGACGTGCGGCGGGACCGGCTGGGGTGGATGAGCAGCCGCTTCGTCACGCCGGACCCCTGATTCTCACGTTGTCGACAACACTCTTGCGATCCGCGCCGGCCGCGGCAATCTTCGCTTCATCTGTTTGGGCCGGCTGATTCCGCCGGCCCGATCGCATCCCTCACCCGCTGATTCCGTCGCTGATCCGCCATGCGAAACGTGCGCACGATCGCCCTCGCCCTCCTCGTCGCTCTGACCACCACCGGCTGCGCGACGCTCTTCGCCAGCGGGTCGGAGCAGATCACCATCGACTCGCAGCCGCAGGGCGCGCGGGTAAGCACGCAGTACGGACAGCCGCTGGGCGTCACGCCGTTCCAGACGCGGCTGGATCCCAAGAACACCTACGTGCTGCGGTTCGAGAAGGAAGGCTACGTGCCGTCGTCGTTCGCCGTGGGGCACACGATCGACGGGATCACGTTCCTGAACCTGCTGTGCGTGCTGTGCTGGGGCGTGGACGCGCTGACGGGCGCCATGTGGGGGCTGGATACCAACCGCGTGATGGTGACGCTGAATCCGCGCGTGGCGCAGCTCACGCCCGAGCAGCGCGGCGCCGTGAACCTGGGCGTGCCGGTGGAGCACTTCGTTCCGATGGCGCACGGCCACTAGGACCGACTCCGGATCAAGAGTCTCGATTTCCTGAGGGAGCGCACGCCGGCAACTTCAACGTGCACAGGCCTTTGCGCGCGACCGAAGGATCTACTTCGCAAGGCATGGAGTCAGCCGATGCGCCGGTTCCTTCCACGGGACGGTAGATCCTTCGGTCGGCCAGGGTTCGCGGCATGGGTGGAATCGGCGGCGCCTCCCTCAGGAAGACAACGGCGTGTTCACAGGGCTGAGCCCCGACGCAAGAACCCTCCCTCGCGGATTGCGAAGGAGGGTTCTCGATTTCCATCCGCCGAAACCGTCCGTCAGTCCGCGGCTTCGCGCTGCTCGTGGCCCGTGCCGGCGGCGCGGAGGGCCTGGTCGAAGTCGGCGATGATGTCCTCCGCGTCCTCGATGCCCAGCGACACGCGGATGAAGCCGTCGCGAATGCCGGCCTCCGCGCGCAGCTCCGCCGTCATCAGCGAGTGCGACGTGTGGCGGGGCTCGCTCACCAGCGTCTCCACGCCGCCCAGGCTGGGCGCCAGCTTGGCCAGCCGCAGCGCGCCCATGAACCGCTCCGCCGCCTCGCCCCCGCCCGCCAGCTCGATCCCCACCATCCCGCCGAACCCGTCCAGCACCCGCCGGGCCGTCTCGTGGTCCGGGTGCGAGGGGAGGCCGGGGTAGAAGACCTGCGCCACCTCCGGCCGCGACTGGGCCCAGCGCGCGACCTCCATCCCGTTGCGGTTGTGGCGCTCCATCCGCAGCGACAGCGTCTTGATCCCCCGCTCCAGCAGCCACACCCCGTGCGGGTCCAGCACGGGCCCCCAGATGCGCGCCCGCTTGCGCACGGGGGCAATGGCCTCCGCGCTGCCGCACAGCACGCCGGCCGTCACGTCGCTGTGGCCGCCCAGGTACTTGGTGGCGCTGTGCATCACGATGTCCGCCCCGTGCTCCACGCCCCGGTAGTTCAGCGGCGAGGCGAAGGTGGCGTCCACGATGACCACGGCGCCGTGCGCGTGCGCCGCGTCGGCCACGGGGCGCAGGTCCAGCACGCGGAGGAGGGGGTTGGACGGCGTCTCCGCCAGCACCACGCGGGTGTTGGGGCGCAGCGCGTCCGTCCAGTCCGGCGCGAACAGGCTGGTGAACGTCGTCTCGATCCCCAGCCGCGACAGCTCGTCGCGCAGCAGGGCGCTGGTGCCGCCGTAGATGGCGTCCGTGGCCACCACGTGGTCCCCCGCCCGCAGCACGGAAAGGAGCGCGCACGCCATGGCCGACATGCCGCTGGACGTCACCACCGCGTCCTCGGCCCCGTCCAGCGAGGCCAGGCGCTGCTCCACCACCCGCTGGTTGGGCCCGTTGCCGTAGCGCGTGTACAGCACCTCGCCCTCGCCGGACGGGTCGCCCAGGAAGGTGGTGCTGGGGACGATGGGCATCACCACGGGATCGCCCACCCTGGCGCGCGGGGCGCCGGCGTGGATGGCGCGCGTGGAGGGGCCGCCGGAGGAATGCTGCATCTGCGAATCTACTCCTGCAGGAACGCGGAAAGCGGCGACACGCTTCCGTCCACGTGCACCGCCGCCACCCGCTTCAGATAGAAATGGGCCAGCACCGCCGTCACCGTCTCGCGCGGCAGCCCCGTGTCGGCGGCCAGCTCCGCGCGAGTGGCGCGGCCGCGTGCGGCCAGGGCGTACCACACGTCGCGCTGGTCGTCGTCCAGCACGCCCAGCAGCTCCGTGCCGCCGCCGTCATGGATGGCCACCAGGAGCAGCTCGTAGCGCTCCAGCACGGCCTCGATGGCCTCCACGTGGTGCTCCTGTACGTTGCGCACCATGAAGAACGCCTCGGCCGGGCGCTCGTCGCCCAGGTAGCGAAGGAGCAGCTTGGCGACGATCTCGTCCGCGCAGGAGTAGTCCAGCACCCGCACCTGGCTGAAGTCCAGGATGCTCAGGGTGACCTGGGGCTCGCTCTCCATCTCGGCGATCTGGCTCTCCACGCCCGTGCGGATGGCGCGCCCCGTGGGGCGCGTCACCAGGTTGCTGAAGAGCGACGTCACCGATCGCCGTGCCGCGTGCGACAGGTCGATGGGGAGCGGCGCGACTCTGCGCCCGTGCAGCATGAGGTCAGGCCGCGCGATCCTCGCTCACCGTCACCGACTCCATCTTGTCGCCGGCGGTGAGCTGGCGCACCACGTCCATCCCCTCGGTCACCTTGCCGAAGACGGTGTGCACGCCGTTGAGGTGGCGGGTGTTCTGCTCGCTGAGCACGATGAAGAACTGGCTGCCGCCCGTGTCCTTGCCCGCGTGGGCCATGGACAGGGAGCCGATCTCGTGCTTGTGCGGGTTGCCCGCCGTCTCGCACTTGATCTGGTACCCCGGCCCGCCGGAGCCCACGCCGCGCTCGCCCAGCCCCTTGGGGCCCTTGGTGATGGGGTCGCCGCCCTGCACCACGAACTCGGGGATCACGCGATGGAAGATGATGCCGTCGTAGAAGCCGTCCTTCACCAGCTTGGTGAAGCTCTCCACGGTGATGGGCGCCTCGTTGGGGTAGAGCTCCGCCGAGAAGGAGCCCTTGTTGGTGTTGAAGGTGATGGTCGACATGGTGCGTACGGTAGTGCGTGAGTGCGAAAGTAGGCACGGCGCGCCGGGGCCCGTGCTCGCGAAATCGTCTGAACCCGCCCGGTCTACGGCTGGCGGCGGGCGGGGCGCGTGCCGCGGGCGGGCGGCCCGGGCTCCGGCGGCGGAGCGGGCGCGCGCGCGGGCAGCACGATCAGGATCTGCGCCCCGGGAAAGTCCGCCAGCTCCGTCTGCATGGGGTCGCCGTCGTCCCAGTCGGGCACGTCGGCAATGCGGGCGGTGCCGCTGCGGATGGAGATCTTGCCCCCCCACCGCAGCACGCGCTTGCGGATCTGCTTCAATCCCTGCCCGCGGCCCGGGTCGCGAAAGCGCGTGACGCCGTGGATGAACGCGGCCTCCAGCGCCGTGGAATCGCTCCACCGGTCGCCAAAGCGGGCGGAGTGCTCCTTCTCCAGCGATCCTCGGAAGCCCACGCCCAGGTCCACGACGGCGATGACCACCACGCGCTTGTCGATGCGGCGCCAGCGGCGGTACGTCTGGATGCCCACCCAGCCGGGCGCGTCGGCGTGCTCGATGATGTTCTGCGACACCTCGCTCAGCAGCATGCTGAAGGCCATGCTGTCCGCGGGCGAGTAGCCCAACTGCTCCGAGAGCAGCTTGCCGATGCGGTGCTCGTTGAGCTGCTCGATGACCCCGTGCACGTCGTCCGACGAGTGGATGACGGTGATGGGGAGCAGCACCGTGCTTTCGCCGGGACGGGCGCGCGGGGCGTCGTGCATCTCGAAGACGCCCTCGGCCGCGGCCACGAAGCCCATCCGCGTAAAGTAGCCCGCCACGTCGGACGACTGCGGGAACTGCAGGATGGGCGGCACCCCGTCGCGCGTGAAGGCCTCGCCCAGGGCCAGCAGCCCCGTCATCCCGTACGGGTCGGCGAAGCGCACGTGCCGCGCGTCGAACAGCACGCGCTCGTCGCCCGCCTGCGAGGCCTCGGCGATGAGCGCGTCGAACGCGTCGGAGTCCAGCGTGGGAGGTACGGCGACTACGCGGGTCATAGTGCGCGGGTTGGGGGCGTATGCATGCGGCAAGATACCATCCGCCGCCCCGGGGTGAAAGTGCACCGGACACCCTCCCCGGGCATTCACGAGCCGGTTGGCCGGCATCCGTCCCCGGCGATTGAAATCGCGGCACCGAAAACGTGATGTCGGCCTTCGCCGACGGCTCGTGCCGCATTCGCGTGAGTGCACCGGAGCCGGCATCGGGCGGTCCGGAAAGGCCGGCATCGAGCGGACCGGCCGGCACCCGGCCACCGGCGATTGAAATCGCGGCAATGAACCCGCGATGTCGGCCTTCGCCGACAGGTCCGTCACGGGCGGGTGCCGTGGGGTACGCCGGGTTCCGTTCACCCGGGCCGCCGGCATCCACAAGGCGCACGGGGCCCTACGCCGTCTCGGCCGAAACGCGCAGGTGGGCGTACAGATCCGTCGCGCCGCGGAGGGCCAGCTTGCGGCCGGCGAGGCGGTGCGCGCGGCGGATGGCATCCTCCACGGGCAGGCCATCCAGCAGCCCGCAGAAGAACGTCGCGCCCCACACATCGCCCGCGCCGGTGGGGTCGCCGGGCTGATGGGCCTGCTCGGGCGGGATGGATGCGGCGCGGTGGATGGGCGAGTGCGGGCGCCACCCGGGCCAGGCGCGCGGATCATCCGGGAAGCCGGGATGCGACACGGCCGTGGCGCCCGCGCCGCCCTGCGTGACGACGACCAGGCCGGGCCCGTGCTCCAGCAACCGCGCGGCACGCAGTCCCACGGGCAGGTTGGGATCGCCGCCGAGCATCTCCAGCTCGTCCTCGTTCAGCTGCACGGCGTGGAAGCAGGCGGCCCAGCGCTCCCACTCGGGCAGGCTGCGCCGCGCTCGGACGCCCGCGCCGGGGCAGCCCAGGAAGAGCGAGTGCAGGTCCGCGTACATCGGCCCGGCGAAGGAGGCGCGCACCCGCTCCGCCGTCTCGAGCCCCATCTCGAAGCCGGAGAGGAAGTTGACGTACAGCGCATCCAACCCCTCCAGCCGTGGCGCCAGCTCGTCCCACGCCCACGCCGTCACGCCGCCGGTGAGCCGCTCGCCGCGCCGGATCTCGTCCGTGTAGCGCAGTTCCACGCGGTTGTTGGGCTCCGGGACCACGAGCACGCCCGCACCGGGGACGACGCCCGGCAGCCCGGCCATGAAGCGGTGCGCCTCGTCCGCCAGGTCGCTGCCCACCTTGACGATGGGCACGATCTCCCACCCGTCCGGCCGCGCCGCCGCCGCGCCCGCGAGCGAGTACGACAATCCGCCCCACGTCTCGAACGGCCGCCCGGCCTGCGCGTCCGCGAGGGTCCAGATGGTGTCCCAGACGAACGTGCCGACGACGCCTAACTTCATAGTGCGAAAGTGCGAGAGTGCGAAAGTGCGAGAGTGGGTTCGAGCGAGGGCGGAGGATGGAGGCGGTGGCGGAGATCGGGACGGAGCGGCTGAAGCCGCCGCAACAACAGCGGAAAGCCTCGCAAACTGCGCGAGGCTTCAACTGCGGAACGGCATTCAGCGCGGATCTCCGGACCTTCGCCACGGCCCCGGCACTCGCCCGCACCGGACCTGTCGGCGAAGGCCGACATCGCGAAGTCATTGCCGCGAATTCATTCGCCGGGTTCGGATCCGGGCCGCGCGCACCCCACCCGAACGGCTCCGGGACCCACCCTCCCGAGCTCCGCCGCCCCCGGCACTCGCCCGCACCGGACCCGTCGGCGAAGGCCGACATCACGTTTTCGGTGCCGCGATTTCAATCGCCGGGTTCGGATCTCCGCCTCCCCGCCCTGGACCCGCATCCGCCGATCCGCCGCCGCTCACCCCGGCGGGGCGAGCAGCTCCAGAATGCCCTCCAACTCGTTGCGCAGCGAGCGCACGAACGACCGCTCCAGCGCGCTGGAGGCCAGCTCCGCGGCGGCGCCTTCCTGGCGCAGCTCGTCGATGCGCTTGCGGGCGCCTTCCAGTGTGTAGCGCTCGTCGTGCACCAGGTGGCGGATGAGCGCGATCAGCTCCAGGTCGCGGGCCCGGTACACGCGGTTGCCGGCCCGGTTCTTCGGCGGCGACAGCGCGGGAAACTGCGTCTCCCAGTAGCGAAGCACGTGCGGCTTTACGTCGAACAGCTCGCACACCTCGCCAATGGAGTAGAACTCCCGCTGCGGCCGCTTCATCGCCGCCTCCCTGCCCCGGCCCTGGCTGCCGGCCGCGGGCGAGAAGATCCTTCGGTCGCGCGCAGGGTTTCGGGCAATGGTCCGGTGCCGGGCGTGCGCTCCCTCAGGATGACGAACGCGGCCACGGTGCAGGCAGGCCGCTCCCGGCGGGGTGGTGTCCGCGAAGGCGGACAGTGTGACGTCGTAGCCGCGATTTCAATCGCTTGTGTCTCGACGGCTGCCCCGTGCACGACCGACCGCGAGCGCGACGTCCTACTTTCGCACTCTCGCACTTTCGCACTTTCGCACTCGCCGTTCCTCACCCCCACGTCTCCGCCTTGGGCTCGCGCAGCATCAGCTGCTCCACGGCGGCGCGGGCGTCCAGGCCCTCGAACAGCATCGCGTAGACGGTATCCACGATGGGCATCTCCACGCCCTGCTGCCGCGCCAGGTCGTGCGCGCTGCGGGCCGTGCGCACGCCCTCGGCCACCATCACCATCCCGGCCAGGATGTCGTCCAGCTTGCGCCCCTTCCCCAGCTCCACCCCCACCGTGCGGTTGCGGCTCAACCCGCCCATGGATGTCAGGATCAGGTCGCCGATCCCCGCCAAGCCGGCCAGCGTGCGCGGGTCCGCCCCCAGCGCCGCGCCCAGCCGCATGATCTCGGCGAGCCCGCGCGTGATGAGCGCCGCCTGCGTGTTGAAGCCGAAGCCCAGCCCCTCCACGACGCCCGCCGCGATGGCGATCACGTTCTTCACGCTGCCGCCCAGCTCCACCCCGCGCACGTCGTGCGTGGTGTAGACGCGAAAGTACGGCGTCTGGAACGCCTGCTGCGCCCGCACGGCCGCCGCCTCGTCGTGCGAGGCCATGGTCACGGCCGTGGGGTACTGCAGCCCCACCTCGCGCGCGAAGCTGGGGCCGGAGAGAAAGCACGACGTCCGCGCCAGCTCCGCCGGCAGCACGTCCGCCAGCACCGCGTCCATCGTCTTGAGCGACTCGTTCTCGATCCCCTTGCTGGCGCTCACGACGATGGCGCCCGGCTCGATGTGCGCCGCCGCCTGCCCCATCACCTGCCGCACCACGTGCGAGGGAGAGACGGAGAGCACCAGGTCCGCGCCCCGCAGCGACTCCGCCATGTCCGTGGTGGCGCGCAGCCGCCCGTCCAGCGCGATCCCCTCCAGGTACTTGCCGTTGGCGTGGGCGCGGTTGATGTCGTCCGCCACGTCCGCCTCGTAGCTCCAGACGACGGTCTCCGTCCCCTTGGCCGCCAGGAGGTTGGCCAGCGCCGTCCCCCAGCTCCCCGCCCCGATCACCGCCACGCGCTGCGTCATTCCGGCTTCTCCGCGTCCGCCGTCACCGCCGCGGCCGCCACCGTGGCCTGCGGCTCCCGCCCCTTGCCGAACCGCGGCTCCGTCCCGTTCAGGATGCGCCCGATGTTGCTGCGGTGGGCGAAGATGACGAACGCGACCACCGCGAACCCCAGCAGCCGCGCCTCCTCCAGCCGCACCGGCGTCAGCAGCAGCATCACCCCCACCGTCAGCGCCGCCAGGATGGACGCCGCCGACACCATCCGCCCCACCTTGAGCACCACCAGCCACACGGCCACGCCCACGCCCAGTGCCACCGGGGCCAGCCCCAGGAACACGCCCGCGCTCGTCGCCACGCCCTTGCCGCCCCGGAACCCCATGTAGATCGAAAAGACGTGGCCCACGATGGCCGCCGCGCCGTACGCCAGCGCCCACCGCGCGTCCGCCTGCGCCGCGTCCCACTGGGTAAAGGCGACCACGGGAAAGGTGCCCTTGAGGATGTCGAACACCATCACCGGCGCGGCCACCCTGGCGCCCAGCACGCGGAAGGTGTTGGTGGCGCCCAGGTTGCCGCTGCCGTGCTCGCGCAGGTCGATGCCCTGGGCCATCCGCCCCGCGATGTAGCTTGCCGGGATGGCGCCGATCAGGTACGCCGCGACGACCAGGAGCCAGGGGCTCACTTCTCGTCCTCCGCCTCGTCGAAGTCCTCGTCCTCGAAGTCCTCGAACTCCTCGCCGTCGAAGTCCTCGCCGTCGAACTCGTCCGGCCCGTCGCCGCGGACGTACTGCACCTGCACGGCGTCGTCGTCCTCCTCCGCCGTGGGCGCGTGCGGCTTGCCCTGGCGCGGGCGGCGGGCCTCCGTGTCCTCGCGGCGGCGGTAGCGGATCACGAGCGGCGCGCCCGTGAACCCCCACGCGGCGCGGAAGCCGTTCATCAGGTAGCGCCCGTACGACTCCGTCACGCCTTCCGGGATGCTCACCCACAGGACGAAGGTCGGCGGCTCCGTGGCCACCTGCGTGCCGTAGAGGAACTTGACGGAGTGCCCGGCGAACGAGGGCGGCTTGGTGCGGCCCACGAGCGCGCGGAGCACGTCGTTCACCTCGTGCGTGGAGACGCGGCGCTGGCGCTGCTCCTGCACCTTCATGATGAGCTCCAGGGCGCCGTTCACCCGCTGGCCCGTCTTGACGGAGGTGAAGAGGATGGGCACCCAGTTCAGGTACGGCACGCGCTTCTGGATCTCCTCCTCGTAGCGCCGCGACGTCATCGTCTCCTTTTCCACCAGGTCCCACTTGTTGGCCACGATGATGAGGCCCTTGCCGCTGTCCCACGCCTTTTCGGCGATCTTCAGGTCCTGCACGGCGATGGGCTCCGTGGCGTCGATCATCAGCACGCACACGTCGGCGCGGTCGATCGCGCGCTCCGTGCGGATGGAGCTGTAGAACTCCACCCCCGCGTCGATCTTGCTCTGCCGGCGCAGCCCCGCCGTGTCCACGAACATCAGCGTGCGCCCCTTGTACTTCATGGGCGTGTCGATGGCGTCGCGCGTGGTGCCGGCCACGTCGCTGACGACGAGCCGCTCCTCGCCCAGCAGGCGGTTGACGAACGACGACTTGCCCACGTTGGGCCGGCCGATGACGGCCACCCGCAGCGCCTCTTCCTCCTCTTCCGTCCCTTCCGGCAGCGCCCAGACGATCTGGTCCAGCACGTCGCCGCTCCCCTTGCCGCTGAGCGAGGAGACGGGCTGCGGCTCGCCCAGCCCCAGGTCCCAGAAGTCGTGGTGGGCCACGGCCGTGTCGGCGCCCAGGTTGTCCATCTTGTTGACCAGGAGGACGGCGGGCTTCTGCGTCTTGCGCAGGTGCTCGGCGACGGCGTAGTCCAGGGGATGGGGGCCGGACTTGCCGTCCACCAGCAGCACCAGCACGTCCGCCTCGCCGATGGCGGTGAGCACCTGGGCGCGGATCAGCCGGTCCATGGGCTCGTCCGAGTTCTCCACCATGCCGCCGGTGTCCACCAGGTAGAACTCGCGGCCGTTCCACTCCGCGCGGGCGTAGTTCCGGTCGCGGGTCACGCCCGGCCGGTCCTCCACGATGGCGATGCGCTCGCCCAGGACGCGGTTGAAGAAGGTGGACTTGCCGACGTTCGGCCGCCCCACGACGGCCACCACTGGGAGCTTCACGGAATCGCTGCCTTGCTATGATGATGTGTCCGGTGCACTTGGCACTCGGAACCTGATACTTGGAACTGCCGTGCTTGGGCGTGCCCCTCCGCTGCGCTCCGGGTCGGGCTGCGCGCGCCGTAGGGCACGATACAACTGTGCCCAACGGCGCCGAGCCCCCTGCGCAGGGGAGCACGATACTGCCTGTGCTCCCCTGCTCCGGGTTCTCGGCCCTGCGGGCGCGCATCCCTCACGCAACGGCGCTTGCGCGCCGAACGCCGCGAGCGGCCCCGGCTGCGCCGGCGGCCGCTCGCCGCGCGGGACCTTCGCCCGCCCATCCTCCTGCCGCACGCTCCCGGCGAATATGCCCGGCGCGCGCAGACCCGTCAACAAGAAGCGAAGTTACTTTCGCACTCTCGCACTCTCGCACTTTCGCACTGCCGTCATTCCACCAGGCTGGCGCCGCAGTTGCCGCACTGCGTCTGCCCGGGCTCGTACACCTCGCCGCAGGACGGGCAGGCGAACGTCACCTCGCCGGCGCCGTTGGAGTACGCGTTCACCAGCTCGAACGCATCCTCGAACTGCCACACGGGCACCAGCACGCGCACGACGGCCAGCTCGCCCAGGTCCACGGGAAAGGCGTTGTCGTCCTTCTGGTCGTACACCTGCGCGTCCACGCCCTCGGCCTGCAGGTTCTGCACGATCAGGCCGGCCTCGATGCTGTCGCCCGTGCTGTACACCTGCGCCCATCCGCCCACCAGGGGGACGGAGGCGTGCATGGGGCACAGCGCGGGGCGCGTGCCGCCCGGCTCGTCGCCGCAGACGGTGCGGCCGCACAGCACGCAGCGAAAGCGCGTCTGCCGGGCGGGATCGTCGTCGCAGGGGGCGGCGGCCAGCATCAGCCCGCACGAAGGGCACGCGTCGCCCCCGGCGTACTGGGCGCCGCAGCGGGAACACGTGGTGGAGGCTTCCAGGACTTCGGGGGTTTCGACGGACAAGGATCGGGTCTCCGGAGGTAGGGCGCCGCGCGGCCACACGGTGTGTGACAGCGGCGTAGCATCGTCTGCCGCGCGGCAAAAAGCAAGAAGCGCACCGGACACGCGGCGCGGAAGCGGACGGCCGCGAGCCAGAGCGAATGAATTCGCCGCAACAAAGACACGATGTCCGCCTGCGCGGACGGTCCGGCACGGGCGAGTGCCACGCCGGCACGAGCCCCGGAGATGAACAACCTCCCCCAGGGTTTTTTGGGGGAGGTCGCGAGGAATCGAGCGGGTGGGGGCGTTCGGCGGAGGTCTGCCACCGCGCAAGACTCCGTTATCCCTTTCCCGGCGCCGTTGCCGGGGTGGGACGCGCGAAGGGGCGGACCCATGTGCGGGCCCGCCCCTCGCTTCCATCCTGCCGATCCCGATCCGCCGCGGTCGACCATCCCTCCGTCGACCGCAGCCGATCAGCCCGGATCCGCCATCCTCCGTTCGATCAGCCGCCGCTGGTGACGCGGTAGGTCACGCCGAGCACCTGTCCCGCGTTGGGGATGGTGAGCTCGAAGCGCTGCTGCTGCTCGGCGGCCGGCGGGGTGATGGTGGTGCTGCCGGTGCCCACGGGGCCCTCGGCGCCGTGCAGCGTGAACTCCACCGTCACCGGCGCCGTCTTGCCCGAGCCCACGGCCACGCCGCGGACGGTGGTGCTGGCGCCTTCCACGTCCACCTGCACACCCTCGATCTGCACGGGCAGGTTGTCGTGGCGCTGGCGGATGGCCGCGGCCTGGCGGCCCAGCTCCGAGGCCTGCGCGTTCTGCCCGGCGGCGACGGCCTGCTGCGACTGGCCCGCGTAGCCGTTGTACAGCAGCACCAGGGCGCCGTAGCTCAGCGGGGCCAGCTCCACCGCGCGCTGCGCGGCGGGAAGCAGCTCGCGCCAGCGCTGCTGCGTGTTGAGCGCCAGGGCGTAGCTGTAGGCCACGTCGGCGTTGTTGGGCAGCTCGCGCGTGAGCTCCGTGAGCAGCGCCAGGGCCGGCTCGCCCTGCTCGCGCTCCAGGTACTGCCGCGCGGCAAAGGTCAGGGCGTTGATGGCGTTGGCGCGGGCACCGGCCCGGTCGGCCATGACCTCGGCCGAGCTGTCGGCCGGCATCTGGTCGATGATGGAGGCCGTGCGGCGCCAGCGGCGCACCGCGTCGTCCGTCTGCTGCCGGCCGAACGACACCAGGCCCAGGTAGAACTCCGACGGGTAGTTGGTGGGGTCCATCCGCAGCGCCGTCTCGTAGCCCGCCACGGCGGCCGTGGTGTCGCCCGCCTGCAGCAGCGACTGCGCGCGCTCGAACGCCAGGGCGGCGCCGCCGCGGCGCAGCCGGCCCACGTCGTAGGCGCCCAGCTCCGGGCACAGCTCCTCGGCGCGGCGCAGCAGCGAGTCGGCGTCGGCGTAGTCGGCCACGCCCAGGGCGGCCTGGCCGGCCAGGTAGTACGGGTACGCGTTGCCCGGGTCCGCCGTGATGGCGCGGCCGGCCGTCTCGCGGGCCACCGTGTACTGCGCCGGCCGCGCGTCTTCCGACAGGGCCGCCATGAGCGCCAGCGTGCTGGCGGCGGAGTCGGCGGCGGGCTGGTTGGCCAGCCGGCCCGTGGTGCAGGTCACTTCGGGAAGGCGCACGGTCGCGCGCGGCCCTCCTCCTGCGCCGCCCGGGCCCGCCGCGCCGCCCGCGCTGGCGCAGGCGGCCGTGAGGGCCGCGGCGGCCAGCGTAAAGAGCAGGCCACGATCGATCTTCATCTGCATCCTCCGTTGGGTGGGTAAGGGTGCCCGCTCCCCGCGGGGGGCGGGCGGCACCGGACCGGCCGCGCGGGCCGGTCAGCTCTCCCGGGCGACGCCGTCGGCCAGCAGGGCGCGGTACGCCTCCAGGGGCGTAACGCCCAGCTGCGCGGCGGCGCGCGCCACGTCGTCGAACTCGGGCTTGGCGCGCTCGCCCCCGCCGGGGAGCGAAGAGCGCTTGACGCGGATCTCCTGCCCGCGCCACGTCACCGTCTCCATGCGCCGGGGCAGCACGCGGCGCCCCGCCGGCCAGTAGCGCAGGCCGATGGTGCTGCCGCCGCGGAACAGCGCGGCCGTCACGGCTTCCAGCGTTTCGGGGCTGGCCAGCGCCTCGATGCGCACGCCGGGGCGCCCCTTCTTCATCACCAGCGGCTGGGCCGTGCAGTCCGCGGCGCCGGCGTCCAGCACGGCCTGCAGCAGGGGCGGCACGTACTCCGGCGGCAGGTCGTCCACGTCGCACTGCACCACCACGATCCCCTCGTCGGCCCCGCCCTGCGGCTCGATGAGCACCAGGCGCAGCACGTTGGGCCGGTCCTGCGGGTCGCGCGTCCCCGCGCCGAAGCCGGTGGCCACGGGCGTGTACGTGGCCGGCGCCGCCGCCCCGCCGGTCAGGGCCGCGATGAGCGCCGCACCCGTGGGCGTGGTGCACTCGCCCTGGAAGTCCGGGTCCGTGACCGGGATGCCCTTGAGCAGGTTGAGCACGGCCGGCGGCGGCACGGGAAAGTGCCCGTGCGCCATGTCCACCCAGCCCCGGCCCAGGGCCACGGGACGCGTGTAGAACTCCGTCACCCCCAGCTCCTGCATCCCCGCCACGGCCGCCAGCACGTCCACGATGGCGTCCAGCGCGCCCACCTCGTGAAAGTGCACCTTCTGCACCGTGGTGCCGTGGACGGCGGCCTCGGACTCCGCCAGCAGCGTAAACGCGTGGATGGCCCGGTCCCGGACGACGGGCGCAACGCCCGTGCCCTCGATGATCTTGACCACGTGGTGCAGGTGCCGGTGCGCGTGCTCGTGCGGCAGCTCCAGCACCAGGCGCGTGGCGGCGATCCCCTTGCGGTTCACGCGCTCGGCGTCCACGCGGATGTCGCCCAGGTTCAGCTCCGCGACGAAGCGCTGCAGCCACTCCAGGGGCAGCCCCAGGTCCAGCAGGGCGGCGATGGTCATGTCGCCGCTGATCCCCGCGAAGGGATCGAAGATCAGTCCGCGCAACGTGCGTTCCTCACGTGGTACAGGCCAACGGTGCGCCGGCCGATTTTCTGACGCGTCGCGCCGCACGTCCCTTCCCATCCCGCCCGGTGCGGAACGCGACTGACTGCGGCGCGGAGAGTTCTGCGAGATGGGGCGCCAACCTAGGCGGGCGCGGGGACGGCGTCAAATACGAGTGCGAAAGTGCGAAGTGCGAAAGTGCGAAAGTAACCCCTCCGCGAGCCGGTCCCCCCCCGGTGGCCCTCCGCAATCTGCGGCACGCTCGACAGACGGCTCACACAGGAACGAACAAGAGCCCGGCCCATGTTGATCTCTCACTTTCGCACTTTCGCACTCTCGCACTTTCGCACTTGCCGTTCAGTGCCGGAACAGCCGCCGGCCCGTGAACACCATGGCGATGCCGTGCTCGTCCGCGGCGGCGACCACCTCGTCGTCGCGGACGGAGCCGCCGGGCTGGATGATGGCGCGGATCCCCGCCTCCGCCGCAGCATCCACCCCGTCGCGGAAGGGAAAGAACGCGTCCGACGCCAGCGCGGCGCCCGCCAGGTCGAAGCCGTTGTCGCGCGCCTTCATCACGGCGATGCGCGAGCTGTCCACGCGGCTCATCTGCCCCGCCCCGATGCCCAGGGCCGCGCCGCCGCGGGCGATCAGGATGGCGTTGGACTTCACGGACGCCACGGCGCGCCAGGCAAAGCGCAGGTCGTCCATCTCCTCCGCCGTGGGCTGGCGCGCGGTGACGACCTTCCACGCATCCTCCGGAAAGCGCATGGACAGCCGCCGCTGGGCCACGAATCCCCCCCGGACGCGCTTGAAGTCCAGCTCGCCCTCGTCCGCCGCCAGGGCGGGAAGCTCCAGCAGGCGCAGGTTCTTCTTTTCCGCCAGCAGCCGCAGGCCGGCCTCCACGAAGGACGGCGCCACGATGGCCTCCACGAAGTTGGGGCGCATGAGCACGGCCGCCTCTTCCGTCACCGGCACGTTGAACGCGATCACGGAGCCAAACGCGCTGGTGGGATCCGTCGAGAGCGCCTTGCGGTAGGCCTCCGCCGCGTCCGCGCCCACCCCGATGCCGCACGGCGTGGTGTGCTTGATGATGGCGCACGCGGCCAGCCCGCTCCCCTCCCACGCGGAGATGGCCAGCAGGGCGCCGTCCACGTCGATCAGGTTGTTGAACGACAGCTCCTTGCCGTGCAGCTGCCGCAGGGCGTCCAGGCCGCCGGAGGCCGTCGTGTCGCGGTAGAAGGCGGCGGGCTGGTCCGGGTTCTCGCCGTAGCGAAGGTCCTGCACCTTGGCCAGCGACAGGCTGAACGTGCCGGGAAACACGTCCGCCGGGCGCGCGGGCTCCGCGTCCATCCCCAGGGAGCGCGACAGGTACTCGGTGATGGCGCGGTCGTAGTCCGACGTGTGCGCGTACACCTTGGCGGCCAGCTCGCGGCGGATGCGGAGGGCGCGGTCGTCATCCCCCGCGTCCAGCGCGGCCAGGACGAGGGAGTAGTCCGCGGGATCGACCACCACCCACACGCTGTCGTGGTTCTTGGCCGCGGAGCGCAGCATGGACGGGCCGCCGATGTCGATGTTCTCGATGGCCTGGTCCAGCGTGGCACCGGGGCGCGCGACGGTCTCGCGGAACGGGTACAGGTTCACGGCCACGAGGTCGATGGGCTCGTAGCCGTGCGCCCGCATCTGCGCCACGTCGTCCGCGTTGTCGCGGCGGCCCAGGAGGCCGGCGTGCACGGCGGGATGCAGGGTCTTTACGCGGCCCTCCATCATCTCCGGGTGGCGGGTGATCTCGCTCACCTCCGTGACGGGGAGGCCGGCGTCGCGCAGGGCGCGCGCGGTGCCGCCGGTGGAGAGCAGGGTCCAGCCCCGCCCGTGCAGCTCGCGGGCAAGCTCCACCACGCCCGTCTTGTCCGATACGCTCAGCAGTGCCCGGGGCATGTTCTTGATCTCGATGGGTCGGGTTTTCGGGCCGTGCAGCGTTCGTGCACGGAGGAACCGCGGGAACTGCGGGTTACAGGGGACAGCCTGCAACGGCGGCCCGTGCACGGGCTTGCCCAGTACTGCACGGCCGGCCCCGAGGCGCCCCCACCGCTCACTTAGGCTCGCACCTCCCCCAAACCCCCCTGGGGGAGGTTGTTCATTCCGCCTTTTAGCGTGTACCGGCGTGGCACTCGCCCGTGACGGACAGTCCGCGCAGGCGGACTTCGTGTGGTCGTTGCGGCGAATTCATTCGCTCTGGATAAGGCCACACCACCCCATGTCCTCTCCATTCGCCCGCCTGCCCCGTCTCCTTCCGCTCGCCTGTCTGCCTACGCCCGCGGAATCGGCCCGGGCACGTGCATCGTGCGGCGGATGGACGCGTCGGGGGGCGCGGGGGCGGCGACGAGGTCAAAGGCAGCCGGCGCATCGTCCACGACGGGGATGGTCGCGCCGCGGGCCAGCGCCTCCACCGCGAGCGGCAGGATGCGGTGCTCCACGGCCAGCACGCGCGCCGCCAGCATCTCCGGCGTGTCGCCGGGGAACACGGGGACGGGCCACTGGGCCAGGATGGCGCCCTCGTCGTAACGCTCGTCCACCAGGTGCACGGTGGCGCCGCTCACCCGCGCGCCGGCCGCGATCACGGCCTGGTGCACGCGCTTGCCGTACATCCCCTTGCCGCCGAACGCGGGGAGCAGCGCGGGATGCACGTTCACCATCCGCCCGTGGTACCTCGCCACGACCTCCGCCGGCACCAGCTGCAGCCATCCCGCCAGGACGACGAGGTCGATGCGGTGCGTCTCCAGCGCCCCCGCCAGCGCGTCGCGGAACGCCTCCGCCCCCATCGTGCGCGCATCCAGCGCCAGCGCGGGAATCCCCGCCCGCTCCGCCCGCTCCAGCGCGCCGATCCCCGCCCGCGAGCCCACTACCAGCTCCACGCGCGCGGCCGCCGATCCGCCGGTGTTCAGCCGGTCGATCAGCGCCTGCAGGTTGGTGCCGCCGCCGCTGGCGAGGACGGCGATGCGCGCGGGAACGCTCACGGATTCTCGGGCTCGGGCCTGGGGGTAAAAAGCGCGGCGAAGATAGACCCGCCGCGGGGGAGCGTCAACCAAACCGCCGATTCCGTGGTTGCGAACCTATCTGCTGGGTTATAGGATTGCGGGAGAGGAGAATCGTGCGATGACAACACCAAGAAAATACCAGATTGCCTCCGCGCGCTCGGAGGGTGCGCTGCGGGAGCGGACCGAGCCCCGGGCCGTACACGCGGAGTACGATCGTGATCGCGACGTGATCCTGGTGCAGCTGGAATCGGGGAGCTGGTTCGGGTTCTCACCCTGCGCGGTCCCGGAGCTCAGGGGCGCCGCCGCCGAAGACCTGGCCGCCGTGGAGGTCGAGGCGTGGGGCGAAGCGCTCCACTGGGAATCGCTCGATGCAGACGTGTCCGTGCCGGGCATCATCTTCGATTCGCTCGACGCGCCAGCGTGGTGGGCGCGATGGATCGCCAGCCGCACGACAGAGAAGAAAGCTGCCGCCGCGCGAGAAAACGGGAAGAAGGGCGGCCGGCCGCGGAAAATGCCCAACGCCGCCCCCGCGTCCCAGCCGTAGGCCGGCATCCGATCAATCCGAAGCCCCGTCGCGGCGTGATGCCGGACGGGGCTTCTGCGTGTGCCGTGGTCTCCGCGGAGGCGGACAGTGTGCCGTTGTAGCCGCGATTTCAATCGCCCGCGGACGGGCCGCCGCCCATCTGCCCATCTGCCCATCTGCCCATCTGCCCATCTGCCCATCTGCCCATCTGCCCATCTGCCCATCTGCCCATCTGCCCATCTGCCCATCTGCCCATCTGCCCATCTGCCCATCTGCCCATCTGCCCATC
>JAESFL010000094.1_pt1 | contig 93693 bp, 87 predicted proteins | sample 9269401 | NCBI WGS metagenome assembly JAESFL01 (sample SAMN14506025, study PRJNA617098) | algae metagenome | isolation source: Gloeocapsa sp. UFS-A4-WI-NPMV-4B04 and co-occurring heterotrophs from desert... | place: USA: Utah | collected 2006-10-01 | reverse complement strand
GATAATGACAACAACGACAGCCCTCGTGGGACACCACGGGGGCTTTCTGCCGTCCGAAGGCGCGCGCCACGCGCAGCCCCACACAGCACGAGGAGCCGCGCAGCACGAGAGCGGTCCGCGTTCAGGGGCCATCCAAGCATGAGCGGGCTTGCGGCCCGAGAGGCTCTATGCTGGCCTTGCCGGAGGGGCGCAGCCGCTTCACGCGAAGGCGCCCTTGATCTCGGTCTCTCGGACAAGCCGCTCCGCGCCTTTCCGCCGACAGCGGATCATGTATTGCGGCTGGCCCAAGAAGCATAGCGGCATCAGGCGGACGATCTGGTACAGCGCCATGCCATCCATCTCCCGGAACGCCGGCACGACGGCTTGGCCGACCTTCAGCTTGTGGCTCATGCCGCCTCCATGGGCTCGCTCGCGCCAACGGCGCCGAGCCATTCCTGAAGCTCGATCAAACTGCCGAACCGATGGCTGACGGTCTGGAAAGGAGCCGGAAGGTGAGAGGAACGCTCGTAGAGAGAGGCGACCCAGGGCTCGGGATGGCCATCGTCCGTCGAGAACACCGCTCCGATGTCCTCGCCCCTGAACACGAGGGTGAAGCACTCCAATCCCACATCCCGCAAGGTGAACGGCATCTGATCTCCTCCTGATCAAGTTGACGATGCAAATCACATGGCAACCTTGACCATTAGGACGGGATCCAAAGTAGATGCCTAGGGGGAAAGTGGTTGCCGCTCCGCACGACGGGTTGGCCGGGCGGTGGATAAGAATGTGCTCTCGATCGCTTGCGGCGCGCAGCCCGGAGAAGGCGGAGAGGCAAAGGGCCCGATGTAATGGAAGCCCTGTCGGGGCGAGAGAACATCCGAATGCTCCAGGCATTGTTTCAAGTGCCGAGTTCGCCATGTGACGCGTTCGCCATGTCGGGACCTTGTGCGGCCTTGCGGTGTTCTGCGCCGCCTCCTTGCCGGGCCGAACGAGCGAACCTTCGTGTTCCGGCAACCGCTTCCTACATGACATCACTCAGGCGCGATCTGGATCCATCTCCGCGTCTCCGAGACATCGCGGAAAGTCTGGCCAGGCGCGGCACAGAGCGAGCTGTGAGAGCATCCGACAAAAGCGCCACCTTCGCTCGGTGATCGCTTGAAGGTGGCGGTCAGATGTCCAAAGCCGCAGGGCGGGTGCAGCTCGACGAGACGGTGTTGCGAGTCGAGATCCAGCCTGCCCGGATCGGACCTTGCTCGAAACCTCACCGTGAGCAAAAATCGTCGCAGGTCAGGCGGGGGCTCGCGGACGGTGGTGCCAGAGACCAAATACGCACGCAGCGGCGATCTGCGTGTCGCCTATCAGGTCATCGGTCACGGCCCCTTCGATCTCGTCTTTGTCCCGGGCTTCATCTCCAACATCGATCATTTCTGGGACGATCCCGTTATCGCCGGCTTCTTCCGCAGGCTGTCCTCGTTCTCGCGGGTCATCCTCTTCGACAAGCGAGGCACCGGCCTCTCGGATCGCATCGGGAGCCTGCCCACTCTCGAAGAGCGCATGGACGACGTGCGCGCCGTCATGGATGCCGCCGGTTCCCGGTCCGCCGCCGTGTTCGGTCTCTCGGAGGGTGGAGCTCTGGCCGTCCTCTTTGCCGCAACATACCCCGAACGCGTGAATGCTCTCGTCCTCTACGGCACCTATCCCAATCACAGCCTCTGGGTCGTGGCTCCCGAGAAGTTCGAGGCGCTCCTCAAACGCATGGACCGCACCTGGGGCACGGATGAGCGGGTCCCCTTCTTCGCGCCGAGCCGGGCGTCGGACGAGACCTTCAGGCGGTGGTGGGCGCGCTTCGAGCGGGTGGCGGCAAGCCCTACGGCCGCGATCACCATCATGCGGATGAACAGCGAGATCGACATCCGGCCTATTCTGCCCTCCGTGCGCGTGCCGACGCTGGTGCTGCACCGGACGGGTGATCTGCTGCTCAATGTGGGGGCCGGCCGCTACCTGGGCGAGCACATCCCCGGCGCGAAATACGTGGAACTCCCCGGCACCGACCATTTCCCCTGGGCCGGCGACACAACCCGCCTCGGCGACGAAGTGGAGGAGTTCCTGACCGGCGCACGATCGGCCACCGAGCCGGATCGCGTGCTCGCGACCGTGCTGTTCACGGACATCATCAATTCAACGGTGCAAGCCCGCGAACTGGGCGATCGTGCATGGCGCGATCTGCTCGGTCGCCACAACCAGGTCGCACGCAGCGAAATCACCCGCTTTCGCGGCCGCGAGGTCAAGACTCTCGGCGACGGGTTCCTCGTCACCTTCGATGGACCGGCGCGTGCGATCCGCTGCGCCCTGGCTATCACGCAAGGCGTCCAGGCGCTCGGGATAGAGGTCCGCAGCGGGTTGCATACGGGCGAGATCGAAGTGACGGACGACGATGTCAGCGGCATCGCGGTTCATATCGCTTCGCGGGTCGCGCACCTCGCCAGAGCCAGCGAGGTGATCGTATCCAACACCGTCCGGGATCTGGTCGCGGGCTCGAACATCGCCTTCGGCTCGGGTCAGACCCATCGCGTGAAGGGTCTGGATGAGGACATCAGGGTTTTCCCTGTCGAGGAGGCGCGGTGAGCTCTCGCTCAGCAGAGCCCATTCGAAACCCGAACCGTTCGAGAGCGAGACCGAGCCGAGCAAGGAAGCTCGCCATGTCGATGCAGGGCCCGAGCCTCGCAAGCGTCGACAAGGTGACGCGGATCGGCCTCGAGATGATGACGATCAGGACCGCATTGGACCGCGGGAGCCGAGGCAACTGTTGGCTCCGATGCTACCGCGGCGTCAGACGAGTTCGCTCGGCTAGTTGATTCGCCATCTTTTGCTCACACCGGAGCAAGTCGATGCGCAATTGTAAGTCCGTCATGAAGCGCGTCTGAGATTCGAACCATTGATTCAAGAGACCCTGCAACCGGAGTGGGTCGGTGTTTTGTACGAACGGCCCGGTCGGGAACGTGTAGTCGGGATCCGCCGCGACAGGAAAGCAGCCCACACGGATCGTCTGATGCCAGGGGACCGTCTGTGTTTCACCCTGTGGGATCACGACCCGAAAGCCGGGCACCCCAAGGATCGATCCCTCACCCCTCGTGGCTCCGATCTCGGTGGGAATGCGGATCGGCGCCTGCGCGGCGATTGTGACTGCTCTCAGGTTCTCGATCACCGACCAGTAGCGACAGCGCACGCGCTCGATGCGTATCTGCAGGTCTTCCAAGGCAACGAGATTGGCGTGGTGGTACTCGAAGTACACGTTGGCGATGCGCCGGTAATCGTCATCCTCCTGGAATGTGCCCGGGAGTACCGATGGCCAGGCAAGGAAGGAATAGGGTGGGAGCGGAGCAATCACGTCGCATCGCGCTGCCACGGGTCGTTGATTGTAGCGTCGCCTCAGGATGTCCGCTTTGGTGACCAGATTCCGGGCCTCGCAATCGATGACGCCTATCCGTGCCTGGAGGTCTTCGAGCATGTCGGCCATTTGCTCATGGGCGAACCACGCGGCATTGAGAACGGAAAATTTGTCGATGCTCCTGGTTGGAGAAGGACCGACGTAGACCTGAGAGGCCTTGTAGCTCCGTTCCGGCCTGCCGAGGCGACACGGAACCTCGCCCGAGCGTAGCTCTTGCAGGAACTTGAGAGCTGGACTCGTTCGAGATGCTTCGAGTGCTGGACCTCGCCGGGCTGCCGGCTGTGACGACGCCGGATAGGCCGCATGCCCCAAGAGCAGGACAACGCTCAGGAACAGCAGACTCCGAGCCACAGACCTGCGAGCCTCATTTCCTGAGGACAGCACGGAGCTTCTCCTTGCCGTTGCCGGCTTCGCACGCTGCTTGCGCCAAGCGTACTTGTAGGTCCTCCAAGCTCACAGCGGCATGCCGGCGTGAGACATGCACGAAGGCCAGCACACGCCCGTCCGGCTGAAAGGGACCCGAAACATTCTGAAATCGCGCCCGAGCGTCAGGGTAGCGCCGGGATGGAGCACCCTTCAAACAGGGATCGGAGCCGGGCGGAATTCGGACGAGTTCCTGCACTGACCTGAGTGAGACGGAGGATTTCGGGACGATGCTGGTTCTCCCTTGAGCATGAACAAGCTCTGCATGGAACAGAACCGACGCGATTGCCGCGAACATCGGCAAGCGGCTCCGCGCCAGCCAGTTCCCAGGCCGTGGACGCGTGCGAGACGCATCCATCGCCAGACGGCCGATTGTCGGTGTCCCGGAGCCCTCAGCCATTTCGATCTTCGCTCCCGATGAAGCAGCATTATCAGCGATGGAACGACCTGATGTCACTGTCCTGCCATCAAGCGGCCCGATCGGGCCTCGCATTCCATCTCATCATCTGCGGCGGCTGCCCGAACGCGCGCCGCATCCGCTCGCGGTCGGCAGAGCCGGTCTCCCGGGTGACCTCGTCCATCGAGTGCAGCCCCTGCCCTATCATGAGCCGTGCCGCCTCGACGCGCAGCTGCTCCACCGCCTTTGCCGGGGACCGGCCCGTTCCCGCCGGGAACGTACTGCTGAACTGCCGAGGGCAACGCGTGAGGAGGTTGCCACATTCGGCCGTCGTTCCCGCAGAAAGTGAGTCGATCGTTGGTAGTTTTTTCCCCAACCGCACACCTGACCAACGCCCCCGCACGACACCGTAGGGACTTTCTGCGTCGGGGCGCCGTCCTCCCTGTGCTAACCTCCCGACATGAACCCCGCTTCGGTCACACTCCGGAGGAATGCCCGCGACGTCCTGCGGGCGGCGATCGGGCTTGTCTATCCTCCCGTCTGCAGCGCCTGCGGGGCTGCGACCGGGCAGGCGCACGCCCTCTGCGCGACCTGCTGGCGGAGCCTGCGGCTCATCGAGCGGCCCTATTGCGAGCGACTCGGCACCCCCTTTCCCGTCGATTACGGCCTCGGCCTTCTCTCCCCGGCCGCTATCGCTGACCCTCCGGTCTACGGGCGGGCGCGGGCCGTGGCCCTCTACGACGAGACTGCCTGGGCTCTCGTTCACCGGCTCAAATACGGCGACCGGCTTGACCTCGCGCCGGCCCTCGGCCGCATGATGGCGCGCGCCGGTGCCGAGCTTCTTGCCGAAGCGGACGTCATCGTCCCCGTTCCCCTGCATCGCGGGCGGCTCTGGTGGCGGCGCTTCAACCAGGCCAGCGCCCTCGCGCGGATCGTCGCCGGGGAGAGCGGCGTCCGGCATGACCCCTTTCTCCTGGCCCGGGTCAAGAGCACCCTCCCCCAGGTGGGCCTGAGCAAGGCTGCCCGGGCCGAGAACCTGCAGGGGGCTTTCCGGGTCCCGCCCGAAGCGCGGGCCCGGCTCAAGGACAGGCACGTGCTGCTCGTCGACGACGTGCTCACCACCGGCTCCACGGCCAATGCGGCGTCCCGCGCCCTGCTGCGGGGCGGAGCCCGGGCGGTCGATGTGCTGGCCTTCGCCCGGGTCGTCCCAGGAGCGGACGCCCACGCTCCCGCTTAGAGCGTCGATCCGAGCGCACGCGACTCACCTGCCGATGCGTCACGTTAGGAGATCGGGATCGCCGCCATAGCCGGTTTCGCGGAGCGGCCAAACCCGCCTGTCGCGGATCCAAGTGCCTCCCCCTGCAGGTGCACTTCCGGAGCGATCCTCTCCAAGCCGGGGCAAGTCCGCTGCTGTGAATTCGGCTCTCACCATCCTATATCGCCCCTCTCGACGACCAGGAGGCCGCGGGGGCGCAGAGCGGCCTCTTGCCGGCAAAGAGGAGGCCCGGATGCCTGTGATCACGATCTACACCAAGAGCTGGTGCCCGTATTGCAGCGCCGCCAAGGATCTCCTCGCCAGCAAGGACGCCGCCTTCGAGGAGATCGACATCGAGGCGAAATCCGGTGCGCGGGCCGAAATGATTCAGCGCGCCGGCGGCCGCTCAACCGTGCCCCAGATCTTCATCGGGGAACGCCATGTGGGCGGTTGCGACGACCTCTACGCCCTGGAGCGCGGCGGCCAGTTGGACGCGCTCCTGCGGGCCTAGAGCATGATCCCGAAAGTTGGCAGACTTTTCGGGGTCATGCGATGAAGCAAGGACGACGGAGCGCGATCCGATCCAACCGGAGCGGATCAGGCACCGAGGAAGATGCCTTCGAGGCCGTGCAACCCTTCCGCCCTTGGAGGGCAGCAGCGAAGCCGGTAGACTGCGCCAAGATGTACACCGCCGAACTCCGGGCCTTCCCGCCCCTGCCTGAGCGAGCCCCATGACCGCACCCCGCTTCACCGCCGCCTGCCTTCAGATGCGCTCCGGGCGCGATCCCCTGAAGAACAGGGACGATGCGGTGGCGCTCGCCCGCGAAGCCGCGGCAGCCGGGGCGCATTTCGTCCAAACCCCGGAGATGACCTCGCTTCTCGAGCGGGACCGGGCGCTCTTCCGCGAGAAGGTGGGTTCCGAGGACCGGGATCCCACCCTGCTGGCCCTGCGGGAGGTCGCCCGCGAGCGGCGCCTCGTCGTCCATGTGGGCTCGATTCCCGTCGAGGCCGGCGATAAGGTCGCAAACCGCGCTTTTTTCATCGACCGGGAGGGCGAGATCGTCGCCTCCTATGACAAGGTCCACCTGTTCGACGTGGACCTGCCGAGCGGGGAGAGCTGGCGCGAATCCGCCACCTATTCGGGCGGCGAGCGGGCCGTGCTCGCCGAAACCCCCTGGGGTCTCCTTGGCCTCACGATCTGCTACGACGTGCGCTTTGCTGCCCTCTACCGGGCGCTCGCCGAGAACGGCGCCGCCTTCCTCTCCGCCCCGGCGGCCTTCACGCGCCAGACCGGCGAGGCCCATTGGCACGTGCTCCACAGGGCGCGGGCGATCGAAACCGGCTCCTTCATGATCTCGGCCGCTCAAGGCGGCCGGCACGAGGACGGGCGCGAGACCTATGGGCATTCCCTCATCGTCGATCCCTGGGGCCGGGTGCTCGCCGAAGGGGGCACGGAGCCCGGAATCGTGATGGCCGAGATCGACACCAGCCTCGTGGCGGATGCCCGCTCTCGCATCCCGACTCTCAAGCACGGCCGCCCCTTCCGGATCGAAGTCGCCCGGGCTCCCCGAAAGGTCGATGCCGCTTGAGGGCGCGGATCCCGGATGCGGACCTATCGCATCCAGGGGCCTGATCCGCGAAAGGGCAAGGGGACGACCCGGAGGCTGCCCGCCCGCATCTGGCGGAGGATTGGCCGAAAGGCGGATGCTGCCTGACGTCGCTACATCCCGCTATGCCCTAGGCTTTGGACGACAAAAGCCCCATCTGAACCCCTTGCGTTCAGTCCCGTTCGGTCCCCGATGATCAAGTATGCGCTGGCCTGCGATCAGGCCCATGAGTTCGAAAGCTGGTTTCCCTCGAGCGAGGCTTATGAGAGCCAGCGCAAGCGCGGCTTCGTGACCTGCCCGATCTGCAACTCCGCAGCGGTCGAAAAGCAGATCATGGCCCCGCGCATCGCCCGAACCGACCGGGACCGGGCGCCCGCCAAATCTGCGCCGCAGCCGCCGAACCAGGAAGTCGCGATCCTCTCCGAGCGGGAGCGGGAGATGCGCGCCATGATCCGGGCCTTGCGCGAGCACGTGCAGCAGAACGCCGAGAACGTGGGCGGCCGCTTCGCGGACGAGGCCCGCAAGATGCATTACGGCGAGATCGAGCAACGCTCGATCTACGGCGAGGCCAATCCCCTCGATGCCAAGGCCCTGTGGGAGGAAGGCATCGGGGTCCTGCCTCTTCCGATCCTCCCGGATGATCGGAACTAAACGCAACCGATCGGAAAACCAGAGCTGGTTTCTCGAGACAGGATGCTGCTTTAGGTTCGCACCGAGGGCTTTCTACCCGCACTTGCGACCTTTCACGATCCTCGCGTTTCGACGATCCGCCTGCGGGAAGAGAGGACAATCTCGTGGACCGTTTCGTCGTGATCTCCGGCTGCTCCGGCGGCGGCAAGTCGACCCTCCTGGCGGAACTCGGCCGCCGGGGTCACGCCGTCGTGGAGGAGCCCGGCCGGCGCATCGTCCAAGAGGAACGCGAGCGCCGCGGGACGGCGCTCCCCTGGGTGGACCCGCAGGCCTTTGCGCGCAGGGCTATCGCGATGTCTCTCGAGGACCGGGATTCCGCCGCCGCGCGGAAGGGCTGGGTGTTTTTCGATCGAGGCTTGATCGATGCCGTGACGGGTCTGCAGCATCTCACGGGCGAGAGCGATGCCGCGTCGGTTCTGCAGAATATCCGAGGCCACGGACACCAAGAGCACCTTGTCGATCTCCGTCGAACCCACCGCTATCACCGGCGGGTGTTTCTCGCCCCGCCATGGCCGGAGATCTACGCGACCGATTCGGAGCGGCGGCATGGCTTGACCCATGCGGTCGCGGAATACGAGCGGCTGCTCGTGGCCTACCCGGCGCTCGGCTACGAGGTGGTGCTTCTGCCAAAAGTCGGAGTGGCGGAGCGAGCAGACTTCGTGCTCGCGATGCTGCCGGCCGAACGGAACGAGACCGCAGGGCCGTCCGTTCCGGTCGAGGCCAACAGCCGGACAGCCCCGTGACCCTCTTCTTCACCAGCGACACCCATTTCGGCGACCCTCGGGTGCTGCGCATCGACCGGCGCCCGTTTCCCGACCTCCCGGCTCACGACGCGGCCCTCGTGGCGCGCTGGAACGAGGCCGTCTCGCCGGAGGATGAGGTCTGGCATCTCGGCGATTTCGCGCTGCACGTCAGGCCGGAGCGGATCGCGGAGCTGCTCGCCGCCTTGAACGGCCGCAAGCATCTCGTCACCGGCAACAACGACGGGCCGGCGACGCTCGCCGCCCCGGGCTGGACGAGCGTGCAGGCATACGCGGAACTCGACGTCGGGGGGACAGGGATCGTGATGTGCCACTATGCGTTCCGGACCTGGAAGAACATGGGACGAGGCTGGATCGACCTGCACGGCCATTCGCACGCCAAACTCAAGCCCCAGACCCGGCAATACGACGTCGGGGTCGACGTCTTCGACTTCCGCCCCGTGACGCTGGAGACGATCCTGAACAGCCGCAGACGGCGGGCAGCCGGTTCCGCGCCTTGATCCGAGGTTGATGCTGAAAGCCCGCCCGGGCGAGGAGCAGCAACTCACACGGGAAAGTGAGTGTGTGGACATCCTGCTTCGAACGGAATCCGCGCCAGACCCCTTCAACGTGAGTAGATGAACGCTTACGACACGCGAACCGGACGTCGAACCGATAGGTTCGTGCGGACCTGCGCCGCTTTACGCGACGAGGTCCCGATGACGGCCGACCGCCCGATCCGCTCCGCCTCCGCCAGGTAGAATCCCGATGACAGCCGACCGCCCGATCCGCCCCCGCCCGCTCTCGGCCCTGCGCTCCTTCCTCGACGGCGAGGCCTCCGCGGGCATCATCCTCATGGGGGTGGCCGTGGCGGCCCTGCTCGTCGCCAATTCCGGCTTGGCGCCTCTCTATTTCGGGGTGCTGAAAACCTATGTCGGGGGCCTGAGCGTCGCGCATTGGATCAACGACGGCCTCATGGCGGTGTTCTTCCTGCTCGTGGGACTCGAGATCAAGCGCGAGTTCCTGGACGGGCAGCTCGCGACCTGGCCGCGGCGGGCGCTTCCCGGCATCGCGGCGCTCGGCGGCATGGTGGTGCCGGCCGGCATCTACGTGGCTCTCAACTGGAACTCGCCCGAAACGCTCAGAGGCTGGGCCATTCCGGCGGCGACCGACATCGCTTTCGCCCTCGGCGTCCTGGCCCTGCTGGGCTCCCGAGTCCCGGCATCGCTCAAGGTGTTCCTGACGGCGCTCGCAATCCTTGACGACCTCGGGGCCGTCATCATCATCGCGCTGTTCTATACAGCCGACCTCTCGGGCCTGATGCTGGGCGGCGCCGCGCTCGGGATCGCGGTTCTGATCGGCCTCAACGTTGCCGGGGTCACGCGGCTCTTGCCTTATCTCCTGATCGGCGCGGTGGTGTGGTTCTTCGTGCTGAAATCCGGCGTCCACGCCACGATCGCGGGCGTGGCGGTCGCGCTCACGATCCCGCTCCACGCTTCGCCCGGCCGGCCGGAAGCCACGGATTCACCTCTGCACCGGCTGGAGCACGCGATCCACCCCTGGAGCGCCTACTTCATCATCCCGATCTTCGGCTTCGCCAATGCGGGCGTGTCCTTCGCGGGGCTCTCGCCCTCCGTCCTTTTGGAGCCCGTGCCGCTCGGCATCGCGCTCGGCCTCTTCATCGGCAAGCAGGTGGGCGTCTACCTCTTCTCGGACTTCGCGATCCGCGTGGGTCTCGCCGACGTACCGGCCGGAGCGACACGGCTGCAATGCTACGGCGTGGCGCTTCTGTGCGGCATCGGCTTCACCATGAGCCTCTTCATCGGCAACCTCGCCTTCCCGACCCAGCCGGCCCTCATCGACGCCACGAAGATCGGGGTGCTCACGGGCTCGCTGTTCTCGGCCGTCGTGGGGTATCTCCTCCTGCGCGTGGCGCCGCGGGAGGTGCCGGCCCAGGTCTCGCGACCTGCCGCGGCGGAGTAGTCCTCAGCCCGGCTCAGGTCTCGCGACCGGCCGTGGCGGGGTAGACCTCAGTCCCTCTCGGGTCTCGCGACCGGCCGTGGCGGGGTAGACCTCAGTCCCTCTCGGGTCTCGCGACCGGCCGTGGCGGAGAAGGCGTCAGTCCTTTTGCGCGAGCGCCATGTAGTTCACCGCCGTATCCCGGGCGAGGGACCATTGATCCCGCAGGGGATTGTAGACCACCCCGGCGAGGTCCGTGACCCCCAAGCCGCCGGCCTCGATGGCGGCGGTGAGTTCGTCCGGCGTCACGAACCGCTCCCATTGGTGGGTGCCGCGGGGGAGCCAGCCGAGCACGTATTCCGCTCCCACGATGGCGAGCGCGAAGGCGCGCAGGGTCCGGTTGAGCGTCGCCATCACGAGGAGCCCGCCGGGTTTCACGGCGGCGCAGCAGGTGGCCGTGAAGGCGCGCACATCCGTGACGTGCTCCACGACCTCCATGGCAAGGACCACGTCGAAGCGCTCGCCCCTCCCCTGCACCTCCTCCACGGTCTCGGAGCGGTAATCGACCGCGACGCCACTCCGTTCGGCATGGAGCCTCGCGACCTGGATGTTCGTGGGGGCCGGATCGAGGCCCGTGACGCGCGCGCCCATGCGGGCGAGGGGCTCCGAGAGCACACCGCCGCCGCAGCCCACATCGAGGATCGCGAGCCCTTCGAGGGAGCGGGACGACCGGGGATCGCGCCCGAACCGCGCCGCGGCCGCATCGCGGATATAGGCGAGGCGCACGGGGTTGAACTTGTGCAGGGTCCCCATGGGTCCCTTGGGATCCCACCAGGTCTCGGCGATCCGCTCGAAGCGGGCGACCTCGGCGGGGTCGATGGTGTCGGTCATAAGCACCTCTTGGAAAACCCCTCTCCCCCAGGGGAGAGCGAGCGCGCGCCGCACGCGTTGACAGGGCGGACCCCCGCCTTCATGTATACGCGCCTTTTCGCACCCGCGAAGCCTCCCCGAAAGCCCTCCCCGAAAGTCGCGCCGCGCCTATGCCCCGTCTCGTCATGAAGTTCGGCGGTACGTCCGTCGCCACGGTGGAGCGCATCCGCAACGTGGCCCGGCACGTGAAACGGGAGGTCGAGGCCGGCTACCAGGTCGCGGTCGTGGTCTCCGCCATGGCGGGCAAGACCAACGAGCTCGTGGGCTGGTGCAAGGAAGCCTCCGCGCTCTACTCCTCGAAGGAATACGACACCGTCGTGGCCTCTGGCGAGCAGGTGACCTCGGGGCTTCTCGCCATCGTGCTGCAGGATCTCGGCATCCCGGCGCGCTCCTGGCAGGGCTGGCAGATCCCGATCCACACCTCGGACGCCCACGGCTCGGCGCGGATCGCGGGGATCGACGGCACCAACCTGTCGAACGGCTTCAAGGCCGGCGAGGTCGCGGTGATCTCGGGGTTCCAGGGCATGCACCCCGAGACGGGCCGCATCACGACGCTCGGCCGCGGCGGCTCGGATACGAGCGCGGTCGCGATCGCGGCGGCGATCCAGGCCGAGCGCTGCGACATCTACACGGACGTCGACGGGGTCTACACCACCGACCCCCGGATCGTGAAACAGGCCCGCCGCCTCGACCGGGTCTCCTTCGAGGAGATGCTCGAAATGGCGTCGCTCGGCGCCAAGGTCCTGCAGGTGCGCTCCGTCGAGCTCGCGATGCTCCACCAGGTTCCCACTTACGTGCGTTCCAGCTTCGACGATCCCGCGGATCCGAAGCTCGGCACCCTCATCTGCGACGAGGATCAGATTATGGAACAGCAGGTCGTCACCGGCATCGCCTATTCGAAGGACGAAGCCCAGATCACGCTGCGCAACGTCGCCGACAAGCCAGGCATCGCGGCCTCGATCTTCGTGCCGCTGGCGGACGCCAACATCAACGTCGACATGATCATCCAGGTGGTGTCGGACGACGCCCACACGACGGACATCACCTTCACGGTCCCGGCCGCCGATTACGAGCGGGCCTGCGCGGTGCTCCACGATCACAAATCCGAGATTCAGTTCCTCGCGCTTCAGGGCGCCACCGACGTCGTGAAGGTCTCGGCCATCGGGGTCGGCATGCGGAGCCACGCGGGCGTCGCCGCGAAGGCCTTCAAGGCGCTCGCGGAACGGGGCATCAACATCCGGGCGATCACAACCTCCGAGATCAAGTTCTCGGTGCTGATCGATTCCGCGTATACGGAACTCGCGGTGCGCACCCTGCACTCGCTCTATGGGTTGGACAAAGCCTAGAGAGTGAGGTCCCGGGGCGGGCCCGAGAGGGTGTCGTTGAGGGACCGGCCAGCGTGGGAGGCACCTCTCGGGCTTTCCCAGGAGTATTGGACCTTAACGGTCATGGGGCGCTCTTTGGGCTTGGAGCAACCTCCCCCCTTGCCGTTGGGGCCCCCCTCTCGCTATACCGCCCGGGTCGCGCCCGTTGACGCGACCTCGCTATTGCCGCGACACTGAAACCTTTAAGAAGCCGGGGCCTTGAAAGAGAGCCGCCGGACGGGATGAGACAACCCATGCCAGCCGCTCTCGGCGGTCCGCGCGTTCTCCTGCGCCGCCTGCGCGAGATCATGGCGGAGCCGGTCAGCGCCCAGGACCGCCTCGACAAGATCGTGATCCTGATCGCGGCCAACATGGTCGCGGAGGTGTGCTCCGTCTATGTGATGCGGGGCGACGGCACGCTCGAGCTCTTCGCGACCGAGGGCCTCAACCGGGCGGCCGTCCACCTCACCACCATGCGGGCGGGCGAGGGCCTCGTGGGCCTCATCGCCTCGACAGCCGATCCGCTGGCTCTCTCGGACGCCCAATCCCACCCGGCCTTCTCCTACAAGCCCGAGACCGGCGAGGAGATCTACCACGGCTTCCTCGGGGTGCCGCTGCTGCGGGCCGGCAATACCCTCGGCGTCCTAGTGGTCCAGAACCGCACCCACCGGACCTACACCGAGGAGGAGGTCGAGGCGCTCCAGACCACCGCCATGGTCCTGGCCGAGATGATCGCCTCGGGCGAGCTCCAGGCGCTCGCCCCTGCCGACACCGAGACGGCGCTCCGCCGTCCCGTCCACCAGCGGGGCGTGTCCCTCGCAGAGGGGGTGGGGCTCGGCCATGTGGTGCTCCACGAGCCGCGCGTCGTGGTCAAGAACCTGATCGCCGAGAACGTGGACGCGGAGGTCACACGGCTGGAGCGGGCGATCGGGGCCGTGCGGGCATCCATCGACGAGCTGATCGAGCGGGGCGACGTCGCCCATGGCGGCGAGCACCGGGAGGTGCTCGAAACTTTCCGGATGTTCGCCCACGACCAGGGCTGGCTTCGGCGCATGCGGGAGGCGGTGCATTCGGGCCTCACCGCCGAGGCCGCGGTCGAGCGGGTGCAGTCCGACAACCGGGCCCGCATGCTGCGCCAGACCGACCCCTATCTGCGCGAGCGCCTCCACGACCTCGACGACCTCGCGAACCGCCTGCTCCATACCCTCGTGGGCCGCGATATCGTGGGCGAGCGGACGCTTCTGCCCGAGAACGCCATCATCGTGGCCCGCTCCATGGGCCCGGCGGCGCTCCTCGATTACGACCGCTCGCGACTGCGGGGCCTCGTGCTGGAGGAGGCCGGCCCCACGAGCCACATCGCGATCGTGGCTCGGGCCATCGGGATCCCGGCGGTGGGCGAGGTCCCGAACGCCACCGCCATCGTGGAGCCGGGCGACGCCATCATCGTGGACGGCGCCGCGGGCGAGGTGCAGCTGCGCCCGCGCCCCGACGTCGAGGCGGCCTATGCCGAGAAGGCGCGGCTGCGGGCAAGGCGCCAGGAGCAGTACCGACGCCTCAGGGACGTGCCGGCGATCACCCGGGACGGAGTCGAGATCAACCTCCAGCTCAATGCGGGGCTTCTCGTCGACCTGCCCCACCTGCAGGAAACCGGCGCCTCCGGGGTGGGGCTCTTTCGCACCGAGCTCCAGTTCATGGTCGCGGAACGCATGCCCACCGCGGCCGAGCAGCAGGCCCTCTACAAGGCCGTGTTCACGGCCGCGGACGGCATGCCGATCACTTTCCGGACCCTCGACATCGGCGGCGACAAGATCCTCCCCTACATGCAATCCGTGGAGGAGGAGAACCCGGCGCTCGGCTGGCGCGCCATCCGGATCGGCCTCGACCGCCCCGCGCTCCTGCGGGCGCAGGTGCGCGCGCTCCTGAAGGCCGCCTCCGGGCAGCCTCTCAAGATCATGTTCCCCATGGTCGCGACCTGCGACGAGTTCGCTCGGGCCAAGGCCGTGGTGGAGCGCGAGAAATCCTATCTCGCCCGCCACGGCCATCCGCTCCCCGAGGAGCTGAAGCTCGGCGTGATGCTGGAGGTCCCCTCGCTCCTGTTCCAGATCGAGGAGATCTGCCGCATCGCCGACTTCATTTCCGTGGGCTCGAACGACCTCATGCAGTTTCTCTTCGCGGTGGATCGGGAGAACCGCCTCGTGGCCAACCGCTTCGACCCGTTGAGCGCCCCCTCGCTCCGCGCCTTGAAGCTCATCGCAGACACGGCGGTCCGGCTCGGCTGTCCCGTGACAGTGTGCGGCGAGATCGGCGGTCGGCCCCTCGAGGCCCTGGCGCTCGTCGGGCTCGGCTTCCGCTCCCTCTCCATGTCGGCCGCCGCCATCGGCCCCGTGAAGGCCATGATCCTCGGCGCCGAGGTGGGGGGCGTCGCCGCCCTCCTGGATTCGGAACTCGCCCGCGACGGGGGCGGCGAAACGCTCCGGCCGAAGCTCCTCCGCTTCGTGGAGCATCATGGTATCCCGATCTGACGCCATCGCCGCGGCGTTCCGTTCCCCCGATCCGTCCCTGGCGTTGATCCCTTCCGAGCTCTGTCCCCGATATCCCTGGCGTTGATCCTTTCCGAGCCCTGTCCCCGATGTCCCTAGCCCCTCCCGTCGAGCGCCTGAATGCGATCCTCGCCCGCCACGACATCGTCATGGCGACCCTGAATGCCGGGCCGGATCCGGATGCCTTCGTGGCCCTCTCCCGCGAACTCGCCGAGCTCGATCCCGTCGTGGCGGCGATCCGGGCCTATCAGGCCGCGGAGGAGAACCTGCGCGGCCTCGAGACCATGATCGACGATCCCGCCACGGATGCCGAGATGCGGGCGCTCGCGGCCGACGAGCGCCCCGAAGCCGAGGAGGGCCTGGAAAAGGCCGGCCAGGCGTTGCGCCTCATGCTGATCCCGAAGGATTCCGCGGACGAGAAGAGCGCGATCCTCGAGGTCCGCGCCGGCACCGGCGGCGACGAAGCCGCCCTCTTCGCCGGCGACCTGTTCGCCATGTACAGCCGCTACGCCCAGCTGAAAGGCTGGAAGGTGGAGCTGATGTCCGAGAGCGAGGGCACGGCCGGGGGCTACAAGGAGATCGTGGCCGAGATCAAAGGCCGGGGCGTTTTCGCGAAGCTCAAGTTCGAGAGCGGCGTCCACCGGGTCCAGCGGGTGCCGGACACCGAAACGCAAGGGCGCATCCACACCTCGGCCGCCACCGTCGCGGTGCTGCCCGAGGCCGAGGAGGTCGACATCGCGATCAACGAGGCGGACCTGAAGATCGACACCATGCGGGCTCAAGGGGCGGGCGGCCAGCACGTCAACAAGACCGAATCCGCGATCCGGATCACGCACCTGCCCACGGGCACGGTGGTGTTCGTCCAGGACGAACGCTCCCAGCACAAGAACCGCGCCCGCGCGATGGCCCTGCTCCGCTCGCGCCTCTACGAGGCCGAGCGCACCGCCAAGGACGCCGCCCGTGCCGCCGACCGGCGCTCGCAGGTGGGCTCGGGCGACCGTTCCGAGCGGATCCGCACCTACAACTTCCCGCAGGGGCGCGTCACGGACCACCGCATCAATCTCACCCTCTACAAGCTCGAGGAGGTGTTGAGCGGGGAGGCCCTGGACGAATTGGTCGATGCGCTCATCGCCGAGCACCAGGCCTCGCTGCTCGCCGACCAGGATCGGGCGGCGTGACGGCCGGGAGTTGAGCGGCTGCATCGGTCGAGAAGAGGCCCCGTGCTCGAGAGGCAGCCTAACATTTTGCCGCCTGTGAGGACGCCCCCGATGACCGAGGGTTTGAATCACATCCTGCAGCCGGCCTGGAGAACGCCCCGGTGATCGAGGGACTGAGTCACATCACGCTCGTCACCCGCGACCTGGAGCGCATGAGCGCGATCCTGGAGCGGGTATTCGATGGCCGCGAGGTTTATGCCTCGGGGGATGAGACCTTTTCGCTCTCGCGGGAGAAGTTCTACCTCGTGGCGGGGACATGGGTCGCGATCATGGAAGGCGAGAGCCTGCCGACCCGCACCTACAACCACGTCGCCTTCAAGATCGACGCCCGGGAGATCGATGCCTACCGGGCCCGGATCGAGGGCCTCGGCCTGGAGTTCCGCGAGTCCCGCCCCCGCGTCGAGGGCGAGGGCCATTCGCTCTATTTCTACGACGCCGACAACCACCTCTTCGAGCTCCACACCGTCACCCTGGAGGAGCGGCTGCGGCGCTACGGGGCCGCCCGGGAATGAGGGCGCACCGACCCTGCCGGCCCGGGGAGTAGGACACGTGGATTTCGACCCCTCGTCCTCCCGCGCCGACGCGCTTCGCGCCCTGCGCCGGGCCTTCGAGAAGGCGGGGCTCGACACGCCGGCCCTGGATGCACGGCTCCTCCTCGCCCATGCCATCGAGCTCGAGGCCACGGACCTCGTGATCCGCCCCGAGGTGCCGCTCGGCGAGGCCGGCGCGGCCGGCCTGCGGGCTGTGGCGGAAAGGCGGCTCTTCGGCGAGCCGGTTTCGCGCATCTTGGGGCACCGGGAATTCTGGGGCCTTGATTTCGCGCTCTCGCCCGACACCCTCGTCCCCCGCCCGGACAGCGAGACCGTCGTGGCGACGGCGCTCTCGCTCCTGCCCCAGGGGCACGCCCGGGTCCTCGACCTCGGCACGGGCTCGGGGTGCCTCCTCGTCGCCCTTCTCCACGAGCGGCCGGAGGCCTGGGGCCTCGGGGTCGACCGTGCCCCGGGGGCGCTTGCGACCGCCCGACGGAACGCCTGGGCGAACGGCGTCGGCGAGCGGGCCGCCTTCCTCCTCGCCGACTGGGCCGCGCCCCTGCACGGGGCCTTCGACCTCGTGATCTCGAACCCGCCCTATATCGCGACGCCTGTCGTCGAGGGTCTCGACCGGGAGGTGCGCGACCACGACCCCCGGCTCGCCCTCGACGGCGGGCGCGACGGCCTCGACGCCTACAGGATCATCGTGGCGCAAGCCCCACCCCTCCTCCCGCCGGGGGGGCACCTCGTCCTCGAGATCGGCTACGACCAGGCCGGGACGGTCCGCGACCTCGGCCTGCAGGGCGGACTTGACGTCTGCCGCCTCGACCACGATCTCCAGGGGAACCCGCGGTGCCTGGCCTTCCGGAGGCCCTGCTGAGGGGAGCTTGCGGCGCCTCGATCTTCGGAGGCAGAGGTCTCCAGGGCCCCCGCCGAAGGGGATCGGCGTCAGCGCCGAGGTGCCTTCAAAGGACCATGATCGGAGACGATAAGGGCGAAGATCCACTCAGAAACCGCTCATTGGACCTGTCCCGGCCGATCCGGCTGCCGACGTCCAGACGGTTTGGGTATGCTCAAAAACAGCTTGTTGGACCCCTCCGAACCCGCTAGATTCAGGGTCGGAGATCGTCAGAGGTCCTGGCATTCGGCGGAATAAATCGGGCCAAACGCCCGCCGAGAGGACGCAACGATATCAACCGCGCTCGGGCTTTGGGGGCTGCCTTGGACGAGGCCCGCGCGGGATTTCGAATTCAGCTTAAGGACGATCGGCTGCGGAGCCGCATTGAACAACTGTAACCCGGCCACGCGAACGGAGAGCTGTCAGCCCCGTTCGGCGGAGCGTGACTCACGTCGCGTGGACGAGAGAACCAGCGAGGGTCTAGAGTTAGAATGAGACCAGGACAAAACCGGCGGATGCGCGGGCGCAACCGCAACAATAAGGGGCCGAACCCCCTCACCCGCTCCTACGAGTCGAACGGTCCGGACGTGAAGATCCGGGGAACGGCTCAGCATGTCGCCGAGAAGTACAGCCAGCTGGCCCGCGACGCCCAGTCGAGCGGCGACCCGGTGGCGGCCGAGAACTATCTCCAGCACGCCGAGCACTACTTCCGCCTCATCGCGGCGGCGCAGGAGCAGCTGCGCGAGCAGTACGGCTACCAGCGCTCCTTCGACGAGGAGGGCGACGAGGAGGGCGGCGAGCGCGGCTACGCCAACGGCGACGACGCGGATTTCGGCTCCCAGCCCCAACCCTTCGAGACCCGCTCCTTCGAGCCGCGCCAGGAAGGCCGTCAGGATGGCCGTTTCGAAGGACGCCAAGAGGGACGCGGCGAGGACGAGCGTAGCGAGCGCCAGCCGCGCTTCGACCGGGGCGACCGCCCGCAGCGCTTCAACCGCGACCGGCAGGATCGTCAGGACCGAGGCCCGCGCCAGGACCGGGGCGACCGCGCCGATTACCGGGCGGAGCGTCAGGACAACCGGCCGGAGGGTCGGCAGGACAATCGCCCTGAGACCAGGGGCAACCGGCAAGATAGCCGGCCAGAAAACCGGCAGGACGGCCCGCAGGAGAACCGCCAAGAAGGCCGTCAGGAGAGCCGCTCCGACAGCCGTCAGGAAGGCCGTCAGGACGTCCAGCGTGAGGATCGGCCCGAGCGGGGCGAGCGCCGCGAGCGCAACGGCCGCGAGTTCCGGCGTGAGCGCCGCGAGGAGGCGGCTCCGGCGGCCGAGGAGGCCGGCGGTCTGCCCGCCTTTCTGACGAATCCGGTGCGGGCGCCGATCGCAAGTCCGATCGATGTCGAGAGCGGCCCCACTCCTGAGGCGGAGGGTGCCGCGAACGGCGATGCCAATGGCGAGTTTCGCGTCCGCCGCCGCCGCCGCCGCACTCGCGGCTTCGGGGACGAGGCCGGCGGCGAGGCTCCGGCTTTCACGCCGGAGATCGAGACGCCTCCGGCCGAGTGAGGCTGACGCACGACAGAACAAAAGGGAGGGCTCCGACCCTCCCTTTTTCTTTGGCACTTATGGATTTCGCGCACCGGCCGATGGGCGCATCATACTTATGGATGTCGCGCACCGGCCGATGGGCGCATCATGAGGAAGTGTATGTCGGTCTGACCCACTTCCACGAAGCCATGCCGTCTGTAGAGCGACCCGACTGGGTTCCACTTCAGATACCGGAGCCGCACCGGGAATCTCAGCTCATCCGCCATCGAGAGGCAGTGGCGCAGAATGCGCGTTCCGAGCCCGCGACGGTGATGCGAGGGTCGCAGATAGAACTCGTCAAGCTGGAGACAGTCTGCGAACTTCGTGACCGCCAAGGTACCGATGGTCTGTTCGAGCTGTACGATACGCGACAGCGGGCACTCCCGGAAGCGCTGCTCGTGAAACTCTCTTTGGAACGTCTCGTCCCACCCCCAGCGCGCAACGATATGCGGGCCTATTGCGCCTCGCTTGATCTCGAAGGCGAGATCACTTGCGGGAGTGGTTTTTGGGAGGAGTTCAAACCGGATGTCAGGCTGTAGGTCGGGCAGTGGCAGCCAGCGTCCGTTGCAAGGATCGTGCATGATCAGCGCGCGGAGCCCTTCTCGGTCTTTGCGATTGCCTCGTCGTGAAGGTGCGGTTCTGACGGCACCGATTTGGCCTTAGCTCCTATCGAGTTCATCGTCGTGTAGTGAATCGTACTTGGACAGCGGGTGCTCCGACATCGCTACGACAAGGGTTTCCCGGCAGGTCCGTGCCACGGTCTCGCACGTTGCTCCAAGTCAGGTCATCGCCCGTCGTTTGTGCAGGATGATGCCGCCCTTTCTTTGAGCCTCCGGGAACGGTCGCTCTGCCGGAACCCCACCAAAGCGAGGTCACACGAACGGCAGTTCCGTTTGTCGCTCCGTCTCGAGGGCGAGGCGCTCGCCCTCCGCGATCGTGCCGCCGGAGACGACCTCGGCGTAGACCCCGCATTCGAAATGGCCATAGGTCTGCATCAAGGTCTTCGGGATCTGGAGGTCGCGCAGGCCGGTGCCCGGGTCGACATTGGTGGCGGCGCAGCGCTCGATGCGCTTCGTGACCTTCAGGCGCAGGCCACTGGGAGCCGTGAGCACCCGCCCGACGAGATCGAACTCCGCCCAGGGCTCCAGCCCTTCGAGATGGATGTTGCCGCGAAAGCGCAAGGCGTCCACGGGGGCGCCGACGGGATTCTCGAGATCCGCCACGCTCGCGAGGTTGATGAGGGATATGTAGCCCGAGCGCAAATCCGTGAAGCGGTGACCCTCCGGCGCCATGAGCACCTTCGGGGGCCCGCGCAGCTCGCCCGGCAGGTAGCGGCGGAAATAGGCCTCGACGGCAAGCCGCCCGGCGGGCGTCGCGAGATCGCCGCGCGCCACCTCGCGCCCGCCCTCCCGGATCACGAGTTCGCCCGTGGCGTCGTCGTATCGGGTGGCGAGCCGCGCCAGGCTCTCCTGCTTCATGAGCATGAGATACTTGATCTTGGGCTGATGCACGGGCGCCGCCGGATCGAAGCCCGAGGGCCCGTTCTCGATGGCGAAGATCCGGTCGCCAGGAAAATAGGCGCCGACGTCGAGAGCGGCGCGGGCGACCCGCTCGGGGGACAGGCCCTTCACGGGATAGCGGTAGAGGGAAGCGATACGCATTCCCCGAGGGTAGAGGGCGGGGTCGTGATGGGCAACAATCCCTCGCCCTACGAGGTCACGGCCTGGGGCAAGAATCCCTCTCCCCTGGAGGGAGAGGGACAGCGTTGCGTGAGCAACGCAGGAAGAGGGGGAAGTCGTTCCACCATCCCTTCGCTCTTGAGGCCGGGCTCATCCTGAGACGATGAAGTACGGGCGCGGTGCTTGAGGCCGTGGCCCCACCTCCCCCTCTCCCTTCAGGGGGAGAGGGAATTTTTCTAGGATGCGTCGCCGGAGCGGGCGACTTTGGTGCGCTTGAGTTCGGGATTGAAGGACCCCTCGCGAGCCGGGAGATGATCCTCCTGGGACTCCTTCGGGCGCATCCCCTCGTTCGCGGTCTGGTGGGGCGGGATATGGGTGCCGGTGTCGGCCTCCTGCTTCATGCGCAGGGCTTTCTCGGCGTTCTGACGAAGCTCCGCCGTGGCGCGCTCGGCGCGGCGGGCTTTGGGGTTCATGAAGCCGAAGATCTTCTTGAAATCCAACATGGTGCTTCTTTCTGCGTTGGCGGGTTTCGGGACGGAAGGAATGTGCGTGCCCTCGCGCGGCCTCAAGCCCTCACGGGGTGAGGAGCGGCGGCTGTCGCTCGGGATCCGCTTGCGATCACTCCTTGCCGCGGGACAGCACGTCGTCGTCGCCGCTGCGGGACGGGTGCCGGGCCGGGCCGGTATGGTCGCGGCCCACCGACACCTGCTCGGCCTCGGCGATGGATTCGGATCCGCCGGCGCCGCCTTCGGGGCGCGTGCCCCCCGCCTCGACGCCCTGGTCGATCCCCGAGCGCTGCTGCGCGGCTTGGCTGTGGTCCCCGAACGTTTTCGGGCTCACCGAGGGCTGGCTTTCCAGAGGGCTCTCCGGCACCGCCATGCCCATGGCATCGTTGCGCATGAGTGCCGCCCGGGCCTTCTCGGCCTCGGAGCGTGGATCGTGAGCCATCGGCACCTCCTCGGGCTGGCGTGAATCTCGTGGGGTCAATGCGAGGGAGATGCCGGAGTTCCACCCTCCCGGACCGCACGGAGCCGCGCGAGGGAGATGCCGAGTTCCATCTTCCGAGACCGCACGGAGCGGCCGAGATCCCCTTGATGTGGCCGATGCGCCACACCACCTGAGGCGAGCGGATGCCTCACAAGAGGGTCCGACATCACGCATCGCCGCTCCGGGCTTCTCGAGAAGACGGGCCGGCCGGGAAGGGGTGATCATGAATTTCGAGAAATACACCGAACGCGCCCGCGGTTTCGTCCAATCCGCCCAGACGCTCGCCATGCGCGAGGGCCATCCGCAGCTCTCGCCGAACCACATCCTGAAAGTGCTGCTCGACGATCCGGAAGGCCTTTGCGCCGGCCTCATCGATCGCGCCGGCGGCCGCTCGCGCGAGGCTCATGCCGCGGTCGAGCGGTGGCTCGCCAAGCAGCCCAAGGTCAGCGGTCAGGCCTCGCAGCCGCAGGCCACGCGCGAGTTGATGCGCTTCTTCGATACCGCCGAAAAGGCCGCCGAGAAGGCGGGCGATTCCTTCGTGACCGTGGAGCGCATGCTGCTCGCCCTCGCGGTCGAGAAGGATTCGGAAGCCGGCCGCATCTTAAGCGCCGCCGGCGTCACCGCGCATGGGCTCAACACGGCCATCAACGCGCTCCGCAAGGGCCGCACGGCCGACAACGCCACCGCCGAGAACGCCTACGAGGCCTTGAAGAAATACGCCCGCGATCTCACGGAAGCGGCGCGCGAGGGCAAGCTCGATCCGGTGATCGGCCGAGACGAGGAGATCCGCCGCACGATCCAGGTTCTCTCCCGGCGCACCAAGAACAATCCCGTGCTCATCGGCGAGCCCGGCGTCGGCAAGACCGCGATCGTGGAGGGCCTGGCTCTGCGCATCGTCAACGAGGACGTGCCGGAAAGCCTGAAGGACAAGCAGCTCCTCGCGCTCGACATGGGCGCGCTCATCGCCGGCGCGAAGTATCGCGGCGAGTTCGAGGAGCGCCTGAAGGCCGTGCTCCAGGAGGTCACCTCGGCGGAGGGGGAGATCATCCTCTTCATCGACGAGATGCACACCCTCGTCGGAGCCGGCAAGGCCGAGGGCGCCATGGACGCCTCGAACCTCCTGAAGCCCGCGCTCGCCCGCGGCGAGCTGCATTGCGTCGGCGCGACCACCCTCGACGAATACCGCAAGCATGTCGAGAAGGACGCGGCGCTCGCCCGTCGTTTCCAGCCCGTGTTCGTCAACGAGCCCTCCGTCGAGGACACGGTGTCGATCCTGCGCGGCATCAAGGAGAAGTACGAGCAGCACCACGGCGTTCGCATCGCCGATAGCGCGCTCGTGGCGGCGGCGACCCTGTCGAACCGCTACATCACCGACCGCTTCCTGCCCGACAAGGCCATCGACCTCGTCGACGAGGCGGCCTCGCGCCTGCGCATGCAGGTCGATTCGAAGCCCGAAGAGCTCGACAACGTCGACCGCGAGATCGTGCGCCTCAAGATCGAAGCCGAGGCCCTCAAGAAGGAGACCGATGCGGCCTCCCGGGACCGGCTCGGCCGCCTCGAGAAGGAACTCGCCGATCTCGAGGAGCAATCGGCCGCGATCACGGCCCGCTGGCGCTCCGAGAAGGACAAGCTCGGGCGCGCCGCCGAACTCAAGAAGCGGCTCGACGAGGCCCGCAACAGCTTGAGCCAGGCGCAGCGCGCGGGCGATTGGGCGAAGGCGGGCGAGCTCTCCTACGGGATCATCCCGGGCCTCGAAAAGGAACTCGCGGAAACGGAAGCCGCGGGCGACGGCACCGGCATGATGGAGGAGGCCGTCACGCCCGATCATGTGGCGGGCGTCGTGTCCCGCTGGACCGGCGTGCCCGTGGACAAGATGCTGGAGGGCGAGCGCGACAAGCTCCTCAAGATGGAGGAGGCGATCGGGCGGCGCGTCGTCGGCCAGCACGAGGCGGTGGTTGCGGTCTCGACGGCCGTGCGCCGTGCGCGCGCCGGCCTGCAGGACCCGAACCGGCCCATCGGTTCGTTCATGTTCCTCGGCCCCACGGGCGTCGGCAAGACGGAACTCACGAAGGCGCTGGCCGCGTTCCTCTTCGACGACGATTCGGCGCTCATCCGCCTCGACATGTCGGAGTACATGGAGAAGCACTCGGTCGCCCGGCTCATCGGCGCGCCTCCCGGCTATGTGGGCTACGAGGAGGGCGGTGCTCTGACCGAAGCCGTCCGCCGCAGGCCCTACCAGGTCGTGCTGTTCGACGAGATCGAGAAGGCGCATCCGGACGTGTTCAACGTGCTCCTGCAGGTGCTCGACGACGGGCGCCTCACGGACGGCCAGGGCCGCACGGTGGACTTCCGCAACACGCTCATCGTGATGACCTCGAACCTCGGCGCCGAATATCTCGTGGCCCAGAAGGAGGGCGAGGACACGGATGCGGTGCGCGACGAGGTGATGGCGATGGTGCGCGCCCATTTCCGGCCCGAGTTCCTCAACCGGGTGGACGAGATCGTCCTCTTCCACCGGCTGAAGCGCTCCGAGATGGGCGCGATCGTGGACATCCAGATGGCGCGCCTGCAGCGCCTCCTGGAGGACCGCAAGATCGTTCTGCAACTCGATCCCGACGCCCGCGAATGGCTGAGCCAGAAGGGCTACGATCCCGCTTACGGGGCGCGGCCCTTGAAGCGCATGATCCAGAAGCACGTCCAGGACCCGCTCGCGGAGCTGATCCTCTCGGGCGAGATCAAGGACGGCGAGACGGTGCCGGTGCATGCCGGCCCCATGGGCCTCACCATCGGGGCCTTCGCGGCGACGCCCGCGAGCGAGAAGCGGCCCGCCGGCGTGCGGCTGAACTAGCCCATATCGGATCGCTGCAAGAAAGAAGCCCTGCGGCCGGCGCCGCGGGGCTTTTCCATGGGCGGCCTCAAAGGCTGCGACCTCGAGTGGTCGGCCGTCAGGAACCCTGAACGACCTCGGCGTGGATCAATCGGCGCGACTTGAGCAGCGGACCCAACGCCTCGCGCAAGCCCGGCATCCGCGGGTTGGCCTCGTGGGCGGAGACTGCGTCCCAGCTCTCGTAGAGTTCGTTCACCATCACGCGGTTCGGCACCGACGTGCCGTCGCGCTCCACGGGTTTGATGACCTCGAAGCGCAGGCACCCCGGCTCCTCGGCGACCGTCTTCGCCGCGTGCTCGCGGATGAGGCGCAGGAACGCGTTCTCCTGGCCCTCGAGGGCTTCGAATTCGACGATGATGGCGATGGCGGGCATGAGATGTTCCGTGAAGGTGGTGTCGGCCCCTTTGTGCCAGGACCGGGTCCATTCCGCCACCGTCGCGGAGAAACCCTCGCGGGCTCACGACCATGTGAGGGGAAAAGCGACGCCCTGACATTCCTCGCCAGCTTTGCCGTGACGTGCGCTGGCACACATGGTCTCTTCCGCTGCGAACCCCAGTATCCAAGGCGCGCGGCTGAGCGTGCTCGCTGCGCGACATCCAGCCCGCGTACCGAGCACGCTGGTGACGTCCTAGTGTGAGGTCGGCCCCAGATCGGTGGGGCGCGAGTTTGGTACCTCCGAAGGCAGTCGGAACCGGTGTGGCCCAGGCAAGGCCGCAACCGATGCCACGAACGAACGCTGACGGGGAGGAGAAGGCCTCGAGGCAGGCTTCTTCCCCGACTCCCACGAACCGTGACCGCGAGGAACATCATGCGCCCCATCGTGATCGGCTTGGTCCTCCTTCAGACGAGTGCGGCCGCCGTCGCTCAGACGCGGCCCAACACCGAAACCCTGACCTGCAGCCAGACCCAGAGTCTCGTGGCCTCCCGGGGTTCCGTGCTCCTGGGTACCGGCCCCAGCATCTACGACATCTACGTGTCGAGCGGCGCGGGCTGCAGCGGCAACGAAACCGCGGAGCCCGCTTATGTGCGCACCCGGGACAACCCGCAATGCGTCCTGAGGGTCTGCCGGTTCGTCCGCCGCAGCGGATCGTGACGGTTCGGCAAGCACCGGCGGACGAGCTTCCCATAGCGGGTCGGTTCGGGGATCTGCCCTGAACCATTCCGCGGCTGCCGCGTTCGGCCCTCACGAACGTCAGGAGCCCATCATGAACCGCCGCCTCGTCACGGCCGGCCTCGTTGCCGCCCTCTCAACGCCCGCGCCCGTGAACTCCACCCTCCTCGCCGCCCTCGGGACGTCTGCCCTTGCGACTTCCGCCCTTGTGACTCCTGCCCTTGTGACTCCTGCCTTCGCCCAGCAGAACACCGTGGTGTCGCCGATCCCGGTGCAGCCCGTGCCGGCTGAGAACCAGGCCGGCGGCGGTTTGGCGGGGCCTCAGGGGGCCCAGACCAACCAGGACCGGATCAACCGCACCCAGCAGGGCGGCTCCCCCGCCGACACGACGACGCCCCGGCGGCAGGGCCAGCAGGCCTCCGATCCTGCGTTGGGCGGCCAGCAGACCCGGGAGCAGGCGCAGGCCCAGAGCCGCAACCCGGCCGAGATCCAGTACGTTCAGCAGACCATGGCGGCCGGGACCGTGACCTTCCAGGCCTCCACCTTCGCCCGCGCCAAGGCTCAGAACCTCCGCGTGAAGCAGTTCGCGGCCTTCGAGGAGGCGGAGCAGAACGCGATGTTCGAGGTGCTGCACGCGATGGCTGACCCCGGCACCACGTCCGGCACCAACACGCAAGCCGCGCAAGCCACGAGCGCGGCGCAGCCCTCCACGTCCGCCCAGGCCGCCGCCACGGCGCCGGTGATCTCGGGGACCGGCTCCGAGGCGATGGAGCGCATGTCGAAGGCCGAGCCCGGCCCTGCCTTCGACCGCGACTACATCGCTCTTCAACTCCAGGGCCACCGGGAGTTGCTCGGCATCCAGGAGCGTTATCTCGCCTCCAATCCTAGCAACCGCGGCACGGTCGCGATCGCCCGCCTCGCCATGGGCCAGATCCGCGAGCACCTGGCGCTCCTGGAGGACATCCAGAAGGAACTCGGGCGCTGACGGCGTCCACTTTGATCCCTCACGGAGCGGAGTTCCCAATATCGGCGTAAGCAAAAGGCGGAGGGTACGGGTGACGTCTCCCTCTCCTGGTGCGGAAGGCCGAGATAGGCCACAATGTCTCTGGCAGCGCTCGATCGACTATAAGCAAGAACTGCCGCTTGAGCGCTGATCGGAATAAAGTAGATCCGGCTCACGTCGAGAAAACGCGTGACACCAAGAAAGAGAGCTGAGATCCCACGCAAGGGGAGCAGCTCCAATAAGAACGGAAGAGGACCCTTTGACCGCCTGTCGCGTTCTGATCGTCGAGGACGAGATCTTCGTCGCCCTCGACCTTGAACTTGTCGTTCTCAAGAACGCCCCCGCCGCCCAAGTGGTGGTATGCGCCTCCGTGGCCCGGCAGGCCGCGGTCGATCCGGTGGGTCTCGACATCGACGTCCTCGACGGCAAGACCTTCGAGTTCGCGGAGGCTCTCAAGCGGACGGGAACCCCGATCCTGTTCGCCTCGGCCTCCAAGGCCGAGGACGGGCCCGCAGCCCTCGCCGACTTGCCCGTCGTCTCGAAACCCTACCGCGCCCCGGCGATCGAGAGCGCTATCGAGGCGGCTCTCCGCGAGGGATATCGGGCATGACGTCACCCTCCGGCAACATTCGCACGGCCGAGGGTGAGATCGGGCATGACGGTCTCCCCGCAGCAACACTCGCATCGGTGCGGGCGAGACCCTGCATGAGGGCCAACCCCGGATTCGCCGTGCAACAGGGCCGCGTCGAAGGGAGGCCAGCCACGGCGATTCCCGGTCGAGGACGCTCGGCCCGACGGGAGCACGGACATGACCGCCGCCCTGCAGCAGGCCCTCGCGCCGCAGCAAATCGCGTTGCAGCTCTCCGTGCCACCCTGGCGGGAGGAGGATCGGGTCGCGGCCCTGCGCGGCTACGGCATCCTCGACACCCCGCCGGAGCCTGCCTTCGACGAGATTACCCGCGCGGCGGCTCTCGTGTTCAAGGCCCCCATCGCGGTCGTGAACCTCATCGAGAGTGACCGGCAATTCTTCAAGTCCGAGATCGGCCTCGGCGTGCGCGAGACGCCCGTCGACGTATCGATCTGCGCTCATGCGATTTTGCAGCGGGACCTCATGGTGGTGCCCGACACCACGCGGGATCCGCGCTTTTCCGGCAATCCGCTCGTCACGGGCGAGCCGCATCTGCGCTTCTATGCGGGCGCCAGCCTGGAAACGCCGGACGGTCTCCCGATCGGCACGGTCTGCGTCCTCGACTATGCCCCGCGCCCCGAGGGGATCACCCCCGAGCAGGGTGAAACCCTGAAGGCCCTTGCGCGGGCCGCGATGGCGCAGATCGAACTCGGCCGCACCAACAAGGCGCTTCACGAGAGCGAGCGGCAGTTGCGGGCCATCACCGAGTCGATGCCCCAGATCGTCTGGTCCGCACGACCCGACGGCTACCACGATTACTTCAACGGACGTTGGTACGAATTCACGGGAGCCACACCGGCGGAGTCGGAAGGCGAAGGCTGGAATCCGCGGCTCCATCCCGACGATCGCCCCCGCGCTTTCGCGAGCTGGCGCCAGGCACTCGCGACGGGCGAGCCCTACGAGATCGAGTACCGGTTCAAAAGCTGGAACGGCGATTACCGCTGGTTCATCGGCCGCGCCCTGCCAGTCCGCGACGATACGGGACGGGTCGAGAGGTGGTTCGGGACCTGCACGGACATCCACGACCTCAAGCAGGCCGAGGAGGAACGCCGCGAGAGCCAGGAGCGCCTCGATCTCGCACTCACTGCCTTCGGGACCGTCGGGACCTGGGTCTGGGACGTCAAGAGCGACCGCGTCGTGAGCGACGAGCGCTTCGCGCAGGTGTTCGGGGTCGAGCCCCAGGCCGCACGGACCGGTGTCCCCCTCTCGGTGTTCGTGAACGCGATCCATCCGGACGACCGGCCGCAGGTTGCGGAAACCATCGCCCGGACCGTTGCGGAGGGCGGGGATTACGAATGCGAGTACCGGGTCACCATGAGGGACGGCACGGTGCGCTGGGTGAACGCCCGCGGGCGTTGTGAGCGGGACGCGGCGGGCCAGCCCTTACGCTTTCCGGGCGCGATCGTGGACGTCACGGCGCGCAAGCAGGCCGAAGCCGCGGCGGCCGCACGGGCGAACCTCGTCGAGACGCTGCTCGAGACCGCTCCGGTCGCGGTGTGGTTCACGGACGACCTTCGGGTCCAGCGCGTGATGCGCAACGGTTTCGCGGCCTCCCTGATGCGGGTGCCCCATTCCTCGATGGAGGCGCTCGGCGCCTCGCAGCCGGGCGACCTGCAGCACATCCGCATGCGCCAGAACGGCGAGTTCGTGACGCCCGATCAGCTGCCGCTGCAGCGCGCGGTGCGCGGCGAGAACGTGCGCGACGACGAATACGAACTTGTCTTCACCGATGGCAGCCCTTCCGTGATCCTGCTCTCCTCGGCGAGCCCCCTGCGCAACGAAGCCGGCGAGATCACCGGCGCCGTCGCGGTGAGCCTCGACATCACGGGCCGCAAGCGCGTGGAGGAAGCGCGCGAGCTCCTCGCCCGTGAGCTCTCCCACCGGATCAAGAACATCTTCGCGGTGGTGGGCGGCCTCGCGGCGCTCTCGGCCCGGAGCTATCCGGAAGCCGCGGCCTTCAGCAAGAGCTTCCGCGACCGCATCACGGCACTCGCCCAGGCGCACGAATATGTGCGGCCCCACAGCCCGGACAGCCGCCCGAGTCCGGTCAGCGAGACGGTGCTGGGCCTCATGGGCACGCTCCTGGAGCCCTATCTTCAGGCCGAGCGCGAACGCGTGACGCTCAGGGGCGACGACGTGCCCATCGGGGCGAAGAGCGCCACGTCCCTTGCGCTCATCATGCACGAGCAGGCCACGAATGCCGTGAAGTACGGCGCCCTCTCCAACGAGACCGGCCGCGTGGTGCTCACCGGCCTTCGCGAGGGCGACATCTACCGCCTCACCTGGCAGGAGACCGGCGGCCCTCCCGTGACCGGCACCCCGCAGCGGCAGGGTTTTGGAACCCTGCTCGCGGCCCGCAGCGTCGCGGGTCAACTGGGCGGGGAGATTATCCACGACTGGGCGCCTGCCGGCCTCGTGGTTCGCCTCACCCTGCCGGTCGACAATCTCGCAGTGTAGAACGTTGATCCGAGTGAGGTGGATCCACTTCACGAAATCGATGCACTCCAGCGGGATCGCTTCGGGTTGAACCGATCCCGCTCTGTTCAGTCTTCGTTTGACCGCATCATTCAGCGTCGCGACTCGCGGGTGGCGATCCGCGCGGGTGACCGCGCGATGTCACGATCGGGCGAAACGAGCCAAGCGGCCGAGCGCATCGATCTTGCCCGTACGAGCGTCACCAACCCATGCTGCCCGGCACGCCCTTGAAGGGGCCGACGACCCGCGCGGTAATCCACCCGCCGTAGAATCCGCCGGGCTGCGGCCGGACCTGCTCCTCGCCCACGGTGCAGGCATCCATGGGAGCGGCGTAGAATGCGACATGTCCCGCGATGGCCGAGAAGGCCGGCGTCGGATCGGGGTAGGCCCAGGCCACGCGGGCGGCATGCCGGGTCTGGCCGACCACATCGAAATAGACGGCCCTGCCCTTCCACTCGCAAAAGCTGCCACCACCGGCGGGCCGCAACGCGCCGGGTCGGATATCGGCGGGCGGGAAGTAATAGACGGGCGGATGGCTCGTCTCGAGCACCCGGTGTCCCCGCAGGGTGTCGGCGATCACGGTCCCGTCGAACACCACGCGCAGACGCTCCGGGACGGGCTCCAGGCGCGGCGGGCGCGGGTAATCCCACACGCTCTCCTGGCCTGGACCGGGCGGTTCGGGGATGGATCGCATTGGGTGGGGCTCCGCCGTCGTTGAGGGTTCCGATCGGCCTCGAAGCTGGAGCGATGGCGGCTGGGTGCAAGCGTGACAAGGAAGCGCTCGGCGCCGGCCCGGCGGATCCACCCGCGCGGACCGTTGCGGCCCCACCTCGGCGGTGCGTCTGACCTTCGCGCGGTGGGGAACCCCCCCTCCCCCGCGACGTTCCCCGTGAACACTCGAAGGAGAGGAAAGACGCATGGCGCGAGACAAGCGCGGGCATCCCCCCGAACCCCCGGTCGACGAGGTGCTGAACGAACTGGCCGCCGAGGATACCGAAGGCCAAGCGGCCGGTCCGACGAGCCGCAACTCCGTGGGCGACACGAAGCGCGCGGCCGCCAAGGCCACGGGCCTCATGGGCGCGACGAAGAAGCTCGATCCCGACCTCAAGATGGAGAACATCAACCAGGATCGCCCGAAGAGCGGCTCGAAAGCGGGCTTGCACTCCTTCCAGGAGGTTCCGCCCGAGCGTGCCGGCGAGCTTCGCGTCGAGCTCTCGAACGCCGAAATCGCCGAGAGCGTCCCCACCACGGCCATGAAGAGCCCGGCGGCCCGCTCGGCTCAGACCGAGGGCTCCACCGGCGGCCAGGAGGGCATCGGCCCCGGCGACCGCGCCCGCGTGCCCGCTCCCGGGGCCGCCGTCACGGTGCCCAAGGGCGAGCTGGTGCGGGGTCATCCGACGGCAAGCCAAGCCGGCGGCCGCTCGCAATCGTCCACCGGGGACGAGAAACCTCCGAAGCGTTCCGCCCGGGCCCATTCGGGTCAGCAGCAGCGCCCCCTCGCCAAGGGCGGCACCGAGGAACGGGATTAGGCGCTCCGGCGCTGTATATATCAGAGACGAACACGCGACGGCCGGGCTCCACGCCCGGCCGTTGACGTTTTCAGGGCATTGAACGGGGCGGAACACATGAAACGGGTGTTCCATGCGTCCGGCGGAACGAACCCCGGAGCGGGCGAAACGACGTCGATCCGCAGCCCACCTCCTCGCCCTGCCTTGGAGCAGAAGGAGTTCTAGAGCTGATTCCACGCAAGTGGAATCAGCTCTCGTCTTTGCCTTGATGCGTTTTCTTGACGTGAGCCGGATCCCCTCACTCGAAAACGCTCTAGCGCCGGCGAAGGAGGAAGACGCCCTGCTCGCCGAGGAGATTCCACACCCACCAGGGCAAGGTCACGCGCATGGGCCGGCCGCCGGCGTTGAGCGCCACGGCCCGCTCCATAATGGCGCCCACCTCGCCGCAGAGCTGCACGAAATCCCGGATCGTGCAGAAGTGGATGTTGGGGGTGTCGTACCAGGTGTCGGGCAGGTTCTCGGTCACGGGCATCCGGCCCCGGATGCCGAGCTCCGCCCTGACGCGCCAATGCCCGAAATTCGGGAAGGACACCACGGCCCGGCGCCCGATGCGCAGGAGATGCTCCAGCACCACCCGGGGGCGCCGGGTCGCCTGGATGGTCTGGGTCAGGATCACGTAGTCGAAGGCGTCGTCGGGGTAATCGGCGAGATCCGTATCGGCATCGCCCTGGATCACGGGGAGACCCTTGGCGAGGCAGGCGCTCACGCCCTCTCGGGAAAGCTCGATGCCGCGCCCGTCGACGCCGCGGCTGTCGCGCAGCAGCGCCAGGAGCGAGCCGTCGCCGCAGCCGACATCGAGCACCCGCGAGCCGGGCTCGACCATTCCTGCGATGAGGAGGAAGTCGAGGCGGGTCGAGGCGGGTGGGGCGGAGGGAACGTGGACCGTCACGGCAGGCCCCTCGCCCGCGCGGCGGCATCGATGAAGCCGCGACAGGCGGCGAGGAGCTCGGGCTCGTCGAGCAGGAAGGCGTCATGGCCCTTGTCGCTCTCGATCTCGACGAAGCCGACCGACGCGCCGGCGGCATTCAAGGCATGCATCACGGCCCGGGAATCGGAGGTCGGAAAGAGCCAGTCCGAGGTGAAGGAGATCACGCAGAAGCGGGTTTTCGTGCCCCGGAAGGCAATGGCGAGGACATCGCCATGCTCGCCGGCGAGGTCGAAATAATCCATGGCCCGGGTCACGTAGAGATACGAATTCGCGTCGAAGCGCTCCACGAAGGCCATGCCCTGGTGGCGCAGATAGCTCTCGATCTGGAAATCCGCGTCGAAGGAGAAGGTCGGGGCCGAGCGGTCCTGGAAGCTGCGGCCGAACTTGCGGTGCAGCGCCAGTTCCGAGAGGTAGGTGATATGCGCGCCCATGCGAGCGACCGCGAGGCCCTTGGAGGGCCTTGCGCCCTCCTCCTGGTAGCGCCCCCGGCGCCAGTCCGGATCGGCCATCACGGCCTGGCGGCCGACCTCGTGGAAGGCGATGTTCTGGGCCGAATGGCGCGCCGCGGTGGCGATCGGCAGCGCCGCGAACACCCGGTCCGGGTAGCTCGCCGCCCATTGCAGCACCTGCATGCCGCCCATGGAGCCACCCGCCACGCAAAACAGGCTGTCGATCCCGAGCCGGTCGAGGAGCGCGGCCTGCGAGCGCACCATGTCGCGGATCGTGACTACGGGAAAATCCAGGGCGTAGGGACGGCCCGTCGCGGGGTTCGTGGAGGCCGGGCCCGTGGTGCCCATGCAGCCGCCGATCACATTGGCGCAGATCACGAAGAAACGGTCCGTGTCGACAGGCCGGCCCGGCCCCACCATGGTCTCCCACCAGCCGGGCTTGCCGGTCACGGGGTGGACGTTGGCGACATGCTGGTCGCCCGTCAGCGCATGGCAGATCAGCACCGCGTTGGAGCGGTCCGGGTTGAGGGTGCCATAGGTCTGGTAGGCGATCTGCCACGGGCCAAGAGCGATTCCCGCATCCATGAGAAGCGGCGCGTCGGCGCCAAAGCGCGCCACCGCGCTCGACGGCTCGTCGATCTGCCCCGAGGGCTCTGAAATCAGAGAAAAAACCTGCGACATGCTGCTGGATGGCCCGAATGTGCAGGTATGTCCACCGAAAGCGGCCGTCAATCGAGAACGGGCTGGAACGGCCCTCTGAATGGGTGCTTGGCAGCGATGCTCATGGCCGCATAAGGGTGGGCGTACCAAGCAGGAAATCCCGATGACCGATCTCACGCCGCCTCCCACCCTCGCCGACTTGAGGCGCGAGATCGACCGGATCGACGAGGAGATGCATCGCCTCCTCATGGAGCGCGGGCAGATCGTCGACATGCTCATCAGCGTGAAGAAAACCTCCGATTCCGGTTCCGCCTTCCGGCCGGGCCGGGAGGCCTCGATGATGCGCATGCTGGCCGAGCGTCACGAGGGGATCCTGCCCCTCGACACGGTGGAGAGCATCTGGCGCGTGATCATCGCGACCTTCACCTACGTGCAGGCCCCCTACAGCGCCCATGCCGACGTGTCGGCAGGCGATGCGCCCATGCGGGAATCCGTGCGCTTCCATTTCGGCTTCACAGTGCCCTACCTACCCCATCCCAGCGCGGCGGCGGTGATCAAGGCGGTTGGGGCTTCACGTGGCGATCTCGGGGTGTTCCGCCTCGACCAGGGCGCCTCGGCGGGACCCTGGTGGAGGGCACTCGTCGGCCCCGGACGCCCGAAGGTGATCGCCCGCCTGCCCTTCATCGAACGGCCCGGCCACCCCGCCGGCACGCCCGTTTTCGTGATCTCGAAGCCGCTCGCCGATGCGGCGGTGCGCGACGTGGTGCTCTATGCCGCAGGGTTCGAACGCTGGCGCGACGAGGCCGGCGCGGCACTCGTCCGCGAGGGCGGCGAGGTGATCGCGAGCGCGGGCGACGCGGGCGGCCTTTCGGTGCTCCTTGCCACGCCCGGAGCCCTTCCCGAACAGGACTTGCGCGCCGCGCTCGACCAGGCGGGCGCGAGTCTGAGGTCTCTCGTCGAGGTCGGCAGCCACGCGGAGCGCTTCCGGATCGTGTGACCTGTCGAGGCGAGACGACACGCGGAGCGTTTTCGGATTGGATGAGCGGCTCGCGGATTCCACGTGAAAAGCCGGCCCGCCTGCGCTAGGAGCAAGGCCAAACCCTCAAGATAGCCCGTCAAGGAAGATCCATGGTTGCGCGTCCCGAGCCCCGTCCCGGCGTGATGCAGATCGAGGCCTATGTGCCCGGCAAGAGCGCCGCCGTGGGGGTGGCCAAGATCCACAAGCTCTCCTCGAACGAGACGCCACTCGGCCCGTCGCCGAAGGCTGCGGCCGCCGTCGCCAACGCCAATCACCTGGAGCTCTATCCCGACGGCGCTGCGACGAAGCTGCGCGAGGCGATCGGCGCCCGCTATGGGCTCGACCCCGCCCGCATCGTCTGCGGCTCGGGCTCGGACGAACTGCTCTCGCTCGTCACGAGCGCGTATGTCGGCCCGGGCGACGAGGGGATCTTCACCACCCACGGCTTCCTCGTCTACCGCATCGCGATCCTCGCCGCGGGCGGCGTGCCCGTGGTGGCAGAGGAGCGGAATTTCCAGGCCGACGTCGATGCGATCCTCGCCTGCGTGACGGCCCGCACGAAGATCGTGTTTCTGGCGAACCCCAACAATCCGACCGGCACCTACATCCCCTTCGACGAGGTGAAGCGCCTCCATGCGGGGCTGCCCCCGCATGTGCTCCTCGTCCTCGACGCGGCCTATGCCGAGTATGTGCGGCGCAACGACTATGCCTCGGGCCTGGAGCTCGTCGCCACCTCCGAGAACGTGGTGATGACCCGCACCTTCTCGAAGATCTACGGCCTCGCCAATCTGCGGCTCGGCTGGATGGTCGGTCCCGCGCATGTGATCGACGCCGTGAACCGCATCCGCGGCCCCTTCAACGTGAACGGTCCGGCCATCGCGGCCGGCATCGCGGCGATCGCCGATGAGGAGCATGTCGCCAAGGCGATCGCCCACAACGACGAATGGGTGGCGCGGCTCACCCGCGAGATCGAGGCGCTCGGGCTCACGGTTACGCCGAGCGTGGGCAACTTCCTGCTGATCCATTTCCCCAATGAAGCGGGTAAGACCGCCAGGGACGCTGACGCGTTTCTCACAGCTCGCGGCCTGATCCTGCGCCGGGTGGACGCCTACGGCCTGCCCGGGGCGCTGAGACTCACGATCGGCGACGCGGAGGCGAACGGCCTGGTGGTGGCGGCTTTGAGCGAATTCATGGGCGCCTGATCGCCGATCCGCGCCCCCTCGTTCGTCCCGGAGGCAGGCTCTGCGGAACCGAGCCGGGGTCCGAACGCCCCATCCCGCCTCGCCGCCCTGCGGCAAGCCTCCCGATCGGGGAGGAGCAACCCCGGACCACCATGCCCCAGCGCCTCGGCCCCCCTCGTGACGAACCCCTGTTCGAGCGCCTTGCGATCGTGGGCCTCGGGCTCATCGGCTCGTCCATCGCCCGCGCGGCCCGGCATCTGAACCTCGCCCGTTGCATCGTGGCGGTGGACCAGGACGAGGCCGTCGTCGGGCGGGTTGCCGAGATCGGGATCGCCGACGAGGCGACCGGGGATCTGAGAGCGGGCGTCGCGGGCGCCGACCTCGTGGTCCTCTGCGTGCCCGTGGGGGCCTGCGGCGCGGTGGCGGCCGCGATGGCGGATGCGCTGAGCCCCGGCGCCACCGTCTCGGATGTGGGTTCCGTGAAGGCCTCCGTGGTCGCGCAGGTCGAGCAGCATCTGCCGAAGGGCGTGCATTTCGTCCCGGCCCACCCGGTGGCCGGCACCGAGCATTCCGGGCCCGATGCGGGCTTCCCCACCCTCTTCCTCGGTCGCTGGTGCATCCTCACCCCGCCGGAGGGTACCGAGGAGAGCGCGGTCGACCAGGTCGCCGCGTTCTGGACCGCCATGGGCTCGAACGTCGAGATCATGACGCCCCAGCATCACGACCTCGTGCTCGCGATCACGAGCCACGTGCCGCATCTCATCGCCTACAACATCGTGGGCACGGCGGCGGATCTCGAAACCGTGACGCAATCGGAGGTCATCAAGTTCTCGGCCGGCGGCTTCCGCGACTTCACCCGCATCGCGGCGTCCGACCCCACCATGTGGCGCGACATCTTCCTCCACAACAAGGACGCGGTGCTCGAAATGCTGGCGCGCCTCAACGAGGACATCGCGCTGCTTGCCCGGGCGATCCGCTGGGGCGAGGGCGACAAGCTCCACGACCTCTTCACCCGCACCCGGGCGATCCGCCGCGGCATCATCTCGTCGGGCCAGGAAACTCCGGAACCGGATTTCGGCCGCCGCAGGGAGGAGCCGAAAGCCTGACACACGGCGATGTCGACCCGGTATCGGAACGGCTACGGCAGGCGGAGATCTGGAATTGGGTCGAACGCCTGACGCGGCCGCGTCACCCCTGATCAGTAGAGCGGCGGCAGGCGCAGGTTCGGGATCGGGAAGGGGCCGAGCTGCACCCGTCCGCCTTCGATCCGCACCGGCGGCAGGGGCACGAGCCCGGGTGTCGTGGGAGCGGCCGACCCTTGCGGCCGATTCTGGGCCTGATTTTGAACCTGACCCAGGAGCGCGCCGACGAGGCCGCCGGCCCTGTTGCCCGTGAGATTGGCGATCACCCCGTCGAGGCCGCGCCCGGCCAGGGTGAGCTGGCCTTGCAGGCGGTGCTCCTCGTCGAGGCGTAGATTGCCCTTGGCCTCGGCGCGGCGCTCGCCCTTGTTCAGCGAGAAAAGCAGGACTTCGGCGACGCCGCCTGCCGCGCGCCAGCGCTCGACCTCAGGGATGCCGAAGCCGGTCGCGAAGCCTTGCGCCTCGGTGATCGTGAGATCCGTCTGGAGATCGGCCGCCTCTGCGCCTCCGACGAGCGCGTCGAGGGCCGGGAGGCGCACCCCGGCGGCGCGGGCCGCCAGATCGACGGCCCCGTCGGACGCGGCACGGCCCGGATTGGGGCGCAGATGAGCATCGAGGCTCTGGCCCGAAACCGTGAAGGTCTCGGGCGTCGCGCCGGTGACGCGCATCTCCGGGGCCTCGACGAAGAGGGAGGCCCGGCGAAGCCCGTCGCGGCTCGCCCGAATGCTCGTCTCGAGGAGACGCCACCCCGCATCCACGGTGACGCGCCCGTCGGAGGTCCGCAGGGGGCCCTGCACCTCGGCGATGATGTGGCGGGGCTGGTAGACCTGGGCCACCGCCTGCAAGGGCCCGGTCGAACCGGTGACCGGTCCACTCCGGAACCGCAGGGAGGAGCAGTTGAGCTCGATCCGGAAGGGATAGCCTGCGATCTGGCGGTCCGCGCAGGTCCAATTGCGGCCGTTGGCGGCCTCCGCGGCGAGCCACTTGTCGAGGGCGCTCTCGGCGCCGTTGCGAACCGCGAACCAGCCGATGCTCCAGGCGAGGGCGACGAGCGCGAGCAGCGCGAAGGGAGCATAGAGCCAAAACCGGCTCTGCCGGCCTGCAAGCAACGCGCCTTGCGCCATCGAGGTCTCCTGTTGAGCAACGCCTTGGTAGCCGTTATCGGCTGGCTCGGGCAAGATTCGGGCATCCTCGGGCCGAGCGAGGGGGCCGGCGGCGTTGAGGACGATGGACGCGCAAACACCAGCGGATCTGTGGGTCTTTGGATACGGCTCGCTCATGTGGCGGCCGGGTTTCCCCCATCTGGAGCGCCGCCACGCCCATCTGCACGGCTACCACCGGGCCTTGTGCGTGCTCTCCCACGTCCACAGGGGCACGCCGGAGCAACCCGGCCTGGTGCTCGGCCTTGACCGGGGCGGACGCTGCCATGGGGTGGCCTTTCGCGTCGCCGCCGCCGAGGCCGCGGAGACCCTCGTCTATCTGCGCGAGCGCGAGCAGGTCACGGCGGTCTATCTCGAACGGCAGCTGCCCATCACCCTCGACGACGGCCGGGGCGTGCGCGCCGTGGCCTACATCGTGGACCGGCGCCATCCCCAATATGCGGGCCGGCTGCCGCCCCCGGAACTGCTGCGCCTCGTGCGCCAGGGCCAGGGAATCTCCGGGGCCAACCCGGATTACGTCCGCTCCACCCATGAGCACCTCCTCGCCATGGACGTGGTGGACCCCACCCTCGCGGCCCTGGTCCGGTCCCTCGACGAGGTGCCCCCATAGAGCCGAGCCGGAAGGATTGGGCGCGCCTCAATCAGGAACGCGAGCGCGGGGGCCTGACAGTCGAGAGCCGAGCGCTCGACGGGACACCCCTCAGGCGTCTTCGCTCAAGTCCGCGACCACGGCGCGGCGCTCGGCGTCGCTCTGGGCCAAGCGGTGAACGTGGATTTCCGTCGCGCCCCGGTCACGCATGGCATGCATCCACCGTTCGCGGGCCGGTTCCGCCGGCCGCCGACCCGCAGTGGCGAGGTCGAGCACATGGGCGGTGCCGTCGGAATCGCGCCGCACCGCCAGAATGACGGCCTCCTGCAAGGACCGGATCTCGCTTTCCTCGAGGGGATGGATGCCCACAACGTAGCGGCGGCCCGAGCGGCCCCTCCAGGAGGTCAACGCCAACGTGGTGTTCTTGAGGCCTGCCGTCGCGCGCAGACGTTCCTCGCGAATGGCCGCCCGACCGAGGCGTTCGGCTCCGACGTCGCGCATGGCCGTAGACCACGACAAGGTGCGTCTGTTCCCCATTTGTTCTCATAATAACACCACGTCGCGTTCGGTCAAGGGAACAATTCCCCTGCTTGGGAACAGAGCGCCCACTGCAAGCGCCTCACGAACTTTGGCGCCAGCCGATCCGTCGGCCGTGGCAGCAGGCGCCGTGTTGACTGGAAACGACTGACCGGAGCCGGTCAGGCCCGTGTGGCGGCGGGTACCGAATCCTCGAGAAGCGGGCCGAGCTCTGCCCGGCCCTCCTCGATGAGCCGCCCGGTCGCGCCTTCGATCCGGCTCTGGAGTTCAGCGAAGAAGACGTCCCGGGACTGACCCGGCGGAATGGGATCGAGAACCTCGACCACGACGGTGCCGGGACGCCGGATGAACTGCCGCCGCGGCCAGTAGAGGCCCGAATTGAGCGCGATCGGGACGCAGGGCACGCCGAGGTTCTGGTAGAGATGGGCGACCCCATACTTGTAGGCCGGCGGTGCCCCCGCGGCCCGGCGGGTGCCCTCCGGGAAGATCAAGATCTGACGGCCCGCCCCCAGCTCCTCGCGGGCCCGGGCGTTCATGAGGGAGAGCGCCTGAGAACCCGCCCGGCGGTCCACCGCCACCGAGCGGGCTTTCCAGGCATACCAGCCGAAGAACGGGATCCACATGAGCTCCCGCTTCAGGATGACGGCGGGATCGGGGAAGATCGCGAGGAGCGCGAAGGTTTCCCACATGGATTGATGCTTTGCCGCAACCAGCACCCCGCCGGCGGGAATGCGCTCGAGACCGCGGAACTCCACCCGCGTGCCCACCACGACCCGGAGGAGCCAGAGCGAGGAGATCCCCCAGGCCCGTGCGGCCCTGATGATGCCCCAGCGCGGCATCACGAGGACCGGCAGGATGGCGATCAGCCAGACGATCAGGTTGACGTAGAAGAGGACGTTGAAGACGAGGGATCGCAGAACAAGCATGGCGTCGCGTTTCGGGCGGGCTCCAGAACCCGGGGCGGGCCCCTCTTAACCCGCACGAGCCCTCACGACCACCCTTCTGATCTTCCGCCGACTGGCGGCGCGATGTCGTGCTCTCGGAGAGTCGCCGCCGTGCGGCTCGGTTGATCGAAGCCTTTGGGGTCGCTGCCGTGCCGCTCGGTTGATCGAAGCCTCCGCGACGACCATCGCGAGGATGCTGCCGCCATGCCGTTCAGTTGATCAGGGGCTCTGCGACCTGCTTCACCGGGGTGCCGCCGCTCAGGAAAACAGCGGCTGTGGAACGCTCGGGGTCACCCTCGAATCGGGTACGCGTCCAGACGATCAGGAGCTTGATGTATTCGGACAGGAGGATCCGCGCCGTGGTGGGGCTGTGCCACCAGGTGTCGGGGTCGACCGCGCCTGTGACCGCGTAGGCCACCTTGCGGACGCCCGGCATGGCATGGTCGAGCTCCACGAGGGTGCGGGGCATGTGGTAGTTCGAGGTCACGACGATTAGCGACCGAAAACGGTGGCGCTCCACCCAGCGACGGGTCTCGATGGCGTTGCCGATGGTGTTGCGGGCCCGGTAATCGAGATCCACGCAGCATTCCATGAAACGCTGCTGGCCGGGATTGAGCCTGGCCAGGGCGCCTCGGCTCGTGCGCTCGTTCACGCCCGAGATGAGAAGGCGGCCGCCATAGCCCTGCGCCAGCAGGTCGATGGCATCGCCGATACGCTCCGAGCCGCCAGTCAACGCCACGATGGCGTCGGTGCGGGCTTCGGGCCGGCTCTCGGCCCGCTCCAGGGAGTACACGAAGGCGAAAAAGCCGATCACGCCCCCGAGTGCGAGCGCCAGGGCCGCCCAACCCAGGGCCGAAACCCCGCGCCAAACCCAGGACCGCCTCATGATTCGAGGCGCATCAGGAGAAGACCAACGCCAGCCCAATGCCTCGACCGCTTCGAGCGTGCCCGCTCCCGCCATGTTCTCCACCCGCGAGATCATTGCCGCCGATGATATGGCAGAATGCGGCGGAGGCGAGGCACCTGTGAACACCCGACCCATGATGGGCCGTTATCCTTAACGAAACGTCTCGACGGGGCTTCGGATCTCGCCCATGAGGTCGCGGCTCGAGAGACTGCTGGAGCCTCCCCGCCGAAACAACGAGCGGATTCACCGCCCTCCCTCACCCCGCCAGCCCGCTCAGGAGGTGGCCCCGAGGAAGCGTCGGACCGTGATCCGGGACACGATCCCAGCGAGGGCCGACACCACGAAAGCGATGAGCACCATGACCGCGTAGCCACGCCAGCCGATCTGGAAAGCCCCGAAGAGGGCCTCGATCTGGTCGCCCGCGGGGCTTGCCCGCCAGGATCGGGTGATGAGGCCGAGGGCCAGGAATACGAAGAGCGCCGCTCCGGCTCCGACGACCGCCCCTTTGAGGCCGATGATGAAGAAGCGGCGCTGGAACTCGCGGGCGATGAAATCGTCCTTGGCTCCCACGAAATGCAGAACCTCGATGACGTCGTGGTTGCCCGCCATGGCGCCGCGGGTCGCAAAGACCACGGCGAGGCCGGCTGCGGCGAGCACGAGAAGCACGAGGGTGACGGCGCCGCCCACGATCGTGTTCGCCATGGCGGTCAGGCGGGACGCCCAGAGGGCATGGTCGTCGAGGGAGGCGCCTGGCACGCCCTCGCGTAGCGAGCGACGGAGGTCGGTGAAATCCGGCCGCGCGCCCTCGACGAGCCGGATCACGATGATCCGGGGCACCGGCAGATCGGTGAAGTTGAGGCCAGTCCCAAGCCAAGGCTCCAGGAGGCGCTCGGACTCCGCCTTCGTGAAGGGCTGCACGGCCTCGATGCCCGGCGACCGCCGAGCGAGATCGGCCGCCCGGGCCACGTCGGCCTCCACGTCCCGCTGCGGGTTCGGCCGCACCTGGATCGTGACCTCGCGGGACACGTTCGATCGCCACTGGGCGGAGCTTGCTGCGATGAGTTCGGCGCCGCCGGCGCAGAGCGCCGCCAGGAAGGTCAGGATCGCGACGACGGCCCCGAGCGCCCGGCCGCCGGTGGGGTCGCCGGGCACGAGGGGGGCGTTGCGGTTCAAGTTCGCCGGGAGGGAGCGCCGAACCTGTTCGGGCGCCTCATCGGGCACCTGGTAGGAGGGGGAGAGATCGTTCACGGCCCTGCCCTAATCGTCGATATGCAGGCGCCCGTCACCGAGCACCAGGCGGCGCGCGTCGAGCTGATCCATCAAGGAGAAGTCGTGAGTCGCGATCACCACCGAGGTGCCGAGCCGATTGAGCTCGATGAAGAGGCGAAGTAGCCGCCGGGCGAGCGTGGGATCGACGTTGCCGGTGGGCTCGTCGGCGAGGAGCAGGTCCGGCCGGACGATGAGGGCGCGCGCGATGGCCGCGCGCTGCTTCTCGCCTCCCGAGAGCACAGGCGGGAGCATGTGCATGCGATCCCCCAGGCCCACCCAGCGGAGCAACTCCACGACCTCGGCCCGATACTTGGACTCCTCCCTGCCCTGCACACGGAGCGGCAGGGCGACGTTCTCGTAGGTGGTGAGGTGATCGAGGAGGCGGAAATCCTGGAACACTACACCCATGCGACGGCGCAGCTGCGTCAGCGCATCCTTGGAGATGCCGGTCACATCATGGCCGAAGAGGGACACGAGTCCCCGCGTCGGCCTTACCGAGAGGAGGATGAGGCGAAGGAGCGTGGTCTTGCCGGCGCCGGACGGACCGGTGAGAAACTGGAACGAGTGCGGCTCGATCGAGAACGTGAGATCGCGCAGTACCTCGGGTCCCATGCCGTAGCGGACGCCCACATTCTCGAAATGGACAGCCGGGTGGCTCGCCAGGCCATCATCGAGGGGGGTGGGGTCGAAGGCCATCACGCCGGGGGCACCGATCCTTGTTGAGCCAGGACGCTTGCCTGCCCGATTCGCCATGCTCACGCGCCGAGACCCGCGCACGCAAGCGGTTTAGAAGGACGACTCTCGTGCTTACGCCCCGGGACCCTCGCAAGCTATCGAAGCGATCACCCCTAATGGCCACATTCCAAGGTCGCCGCAACGCACGAGAGCGATGCCCCGGCGAGCCGATAAGGGATTATTGGGTGGAATTGTGGCGTTGCCCCTCCCGAGACGGTGCATTCCGCTTCGTCAGCACGCGACAGATGCCCGATAGGTTTTTCCCCCGCTGGGCTTCTTTGCCGCGCTGGCCCGATGCGTCGGGACAATGGCCGCCCCCCGTTTCGCCGAGGTGCAACGGGGTGGCATTCATGGTATCGGCGCCCATCTCGAGGCCCGACCCATTACCCGCGAGCGACGAAGCCCATGACCTCCCCTCCCCGCGTGCGGGTACTTTTCGACGAGACCTCCATTGCCCGGCGCAACGAGGAGCTGGCCCGGGAGGTGGTAGCCAGCAACCCTGAGAATCTGCTCGTGGTCGCGGTGCTCAAGGGCAGCTTCATGTTCGCGGCGGACCTGATCCGCGCCCTTCATCGAGCCGGGATCAGCCCCCAGGTGGAGTTCATCCACCTGTCGAGCTACCGATCCGGCATCGTGTCGTCGGGCCAGGTCACGATCCTGCGCGACGTGGAAAGCGAGGTGCGGGATCGGGACGTGCTGCTCGTGGACGACATCCTCGAATCGGGCCGGACCGCCGCCTTCGCGAAGGACCTCCTCATGGCCCGGGGCGCGAAGCGGGTGCTCACCGCCGTGCTGCTCGAAAAGCCCGGCAAGCAGGCCGTGAGCATCCAGGCCGACTTCGTGGGCTTCACCTGCCCCGACGTGTTCGTGGTCGGCTACGGCATGGATGTGGCCCATTCCTTCCGCCAACTACCCTTCGTGGGCGTCGTCGATTACCTCGACAAGGAGCCGGACCTCTTCGGCGGCACCTGAATCGCCCGAGGGCCGGGGCGCCGGATCCCGTCTGCGCCGGCTCTCGCGCGTGGCGTCGCGCCGCTCTCGCGAACTTCCGACCGAAAACGAAGCCGGCCGCATCACCGCGCCGATCGAGTGAGGACAATCCCGATGGAAACGCCCCGCCAGCCCTGGTCCAAGCGCAGCCTCACGGCGCAGGCGCTGGGGCATGTGGAGCCCGTCACGCGAGCCATCGTGCCGCCGATCCATCTGGCCACCACCTATATCCGCGACGAGGACAATGCCTACACCTCCGGCTACGTCTACGGCCGCCCCGACAACGCGACGGTCCGCGACGCCGAGGGGGTGATCGCGATGCTGGAGGAAGCCGAAGCCGGCGCGCTCCTCTTCTCGTCGGGAATGGCGGCCGCGACGGCGGTGTTCCAGGCCCTCGATCCCGGCGATCACATCGTCGCTCCGCGGGTGATGTATTGGGCTCTGCGCAACTGGCTTCTCACGGAGGCGAAGCGCTGGGGCCTCGAGACCACGTTCGTGGAAACCGACGATCTCGACCGGCTCCGCGAAGCCGTGGTGCCAGGCCGCACGAAGCTCGTGTGGATCGAGACCCCCTCGAACCCGCTCTGGACCGTGACCGACATCGCCGGCGCCGCGGAGATCGCCCATGCGGCCGGTGCCAGGCTCGCCGTGGATTCGACCGCGGCTTCCCCGGTGCACACGCGCCCGCTGACGCTCGGGGCCGACATCGTCATGCATGCGGCCACCAAGGTGCTCAATGGCCACTCGGACGTGGTCGCCGGGGTGCTGGCCGGAGCGGCCAGGGATGCGTTCTGGGACCGCCTCGTCACGATCCGTAAAGGCCAGGGCGCGATCCTCGGGCCCTTCGAGGCCTACCTTCTGACCCGGGGCCTGCGCACCCTGCACCTGAGGGCCGCAGCCCAGGCCAGGGGCGCCATGGCGTTGGCCTCCCGCCTGTCGGCCCATCCCCGCGTCGCGCGGGTTCTCTATCCCGGCCTGCCGCAGCATCCCGGCCACGACGTCGCCGCGCGGCAGATGGAGGACGGCTTCGGCTATATGCTCTCGATCCAGGTCACCGGCGGAGAGGCTGCCGCCATCGGGACCGCGGCCCGCGTAAGACTCTGGAAGCGCGCCACGTCGCTCGGCGGCGTCGAGAGCCTGATCGAGCACCGGGCCTCGGTGGAGGGCACCGGCACCCCCTGCCCTCCGGATCTCCTCCGGCTCTCCACCGGGATCGAGGATCCCGACGACCTCTACCGAGACCTCGACGCGGCGTTGGCCGCCGCACACGGGAGGTGACCCAACACAGGGTTGAAGAGCAACGGCTCGCGAACGCTGACAGACGTTCGTGAGGCGGCTATGCTCCCCCGCTGTCATCCGAATGTCGTCGGGCGGTTCCAAGGACAGAACGCTTTAGGGAGACCCTTCATGACCACGATTACCCGCCGCCGCGCCCTCCAGGGCGGCGTTGCCCTTGCGGCCCTCTCGGTGGCCCCGAACTTCGCCTTCGGCCAAGCGACGGCGCCCGTGAAGCTCCGCATCCTGGAGACCACCGACCTCCACGTGAACGTCTACCCTTACGACTATTATCGCGACGCTCCCGACGACACGGTGGGCCTTGCCCGCACGGCCTCCCTCGTGAAGGCCGCCCGCGCAGAGGCCAAGAACTCGCTGCTCTTCGATAACGGCGACCTCATCCAGGGATCGCCGCTCGGCGATTACGTGGCCTATCGGAAGGGCATGAAGGAATCCGACGTCCACCCCATGGTGGCGGCCATGAACGTCCTGAACTACGACGCCGGGACGCTCGGAAATCACGAGTTCAATTACGGCCTCGAATTCCTCGGCCACGCGATGGGCGACGCCAAGTTCCCGGTGGCCTGCTGCAACGTGATGACCACGGACGGAAAGACCCTCGTAAAGCCCTGGATCGTGCTCGATCGCGAGGTCACGGACGAAGCCGGCGCCAAGCACAAGATCAAGGTGGGCGTCATCGGCTTCGTGCCGCCGCAGATCATGCAGTGGGACAAGGCGCATCTCGAGGGCAGGACTACCACGACCGACATCGTGGACGCCGCCATGAAGCACGTCCCTGATCTCAAGAAGGCCGGCGCCGATGTGGTGGTGGCCCTCTGCCATTCCGGCATCGCGGGCGGCGAGCGCCAGAGCGGCGAGGAGAACGCGGCCCTGCACCTCGCCAAGGTCGAGGGCATCGACGTCATCCTCACGGGCCACCAGCACCTCGTATTCCCGGGCGGCAAGGAATTCGCCAATATCCCGGGCGTCGATGTCCAGAAGGGCTCGCTCCACGGCAAGCCGGCCGTCATGGCGGGCTTCTGGGGCAGCCATCTCGGCATCGTCGACCTCGACCTCACCCGTGAGGGCAACGCCTGGAAGGTCGCCGCCTTCAAGACCGAGGCGCGGCCGATCTACGAGCGCGACGCCAGCCGCAAGATCGTCCCGAAGGCCGAATCCGAGGCCCTCGTGATGGCGGCGGCACAGGCCGACCACGACGCGACGCTCAAATATGTGCGCGAGCCCGTCGGCACGACCGCGGTGCCGATCCACTCCTATTTCTCGCTGGTCTCGGACGACGCCTCCGTGAAGATCGTGACCGAGGCACAGGCCTGGTACGTCGCGAACCTCCTGAAGAACACCGAGTACAAGGATCTGCCGCTTCTCTCCGCGGGCGCGCCCTTCAAGGCGGGCGGTCGCGGCGGCCCGAACTACTTCACCGACATCAAGGCGGGTCCGCTCGCCATCAAGGACATGGCCGACATCTACATCTACCCGAACACCGTCCGGGCCGTGAAGGTGACCGGCGCCCAGGTGCGCGAGTGGCTGGAGCGGTCCGCGGGCATCTACAACCAGATCGATCCCTCGAAGCCCGGCGAGCAGGAACTCGTCAACACGAAATTCCCGGCCTTCAACTTCGACGTGATCGCCGGCGTGACCTACAAGATCGACCCGACGCAACCCTCGCGCTACGACGTGGACGGGAAGCTCGTCGAGCCGAATGCCCGCCGCATCAAGGACCTTGCCTACCAGGGCAAGCCCGTGACGGAGGACCAGGTCTTCGTGGTGGCCACCAACAACTACCGCGCGGGCGGCGGCGGCAACTTCCCGGGCGCCGACGGCAAGACCACGATCCTCGACGCTCCCGATCTCACCCGCGACGCGATCATGCGCTTCATCGTCGAGCGCAAGCAGGTGTCTCCGAAGGCCGACGGCTCCTGGTCGCTTGCACTGCCCGCGACTGCCAACGCGATCTTCATCACGGGCCCGGGTGCCGCGCCCTACCAGCCTGCAGGGATCAAGGTCGAGAAGCTCGGTGACGCCGCAGACGGTTTCGTGAAGTACAAGGTGCTGGGTCAGGGCGCCTGATGGACCGATCGCGAGAAACGAAACGGCCGGGTATCTGCCCGGCCGTTTCGCTTTGTGGACGCAAGCGGATTCAACCCACCGAAGCCCGTTTCGGCCGGTTGGCCCGCTGCGACGCCGGGCCGTCCTCGGAGGGCTCCCGCGGCCAAGCGCGGCCGACGACGCGTACGATATCGGCCATGATGGCGTCGAGGACGTAGTCCTTCGGGGTGTAGACCGCCGCCACCCCCATGTTGCGCAGGACGTTCTCGTCTTCGCTTGAGATGATGCCCCCCACCACGAGAGGAATATGATCGAGCCCCTCGAGTCTCAGCCGGGCCTTTACTTCGCGCACGAGGGGCACGTGGGAGCCGGAGAGGATCGACAGGCCGATCACGTGGGCACCGGTCTCCCGCGCCTTGGCGACGATCTCGGCCGGGGTCTGGCGGATGCCGTCGTAGGTGACCTCGAAGCCTACGTCACGGCTTCGGAGCGCGATCTGCTCGGCGCCGTTGGAATGCCCGTCGAGGCCAGGCTTCCCGACCACGAGGCGCGGGGTCTCGCCGATCTTTTCGGCGAGCTCGGACACCATGAATCGGATTTCCTGCGTGGCGCCGGCGCTGGCGGTGTCGGGCGTGACGCCAGTGGGCGCGCGGTATTCGCCGAAGACGCGCCGCAGGGCCTCGCCCCATTCGCCTGTCGTAACACCCGCTTTCGCGCAGGCAATCGATGCCGGCATGACGGAGCGGCCCTCGCGGGCGGCAGCCTCGAGTTCCACGAGTGCCTCGTTTGCCGCCGCTTCGTTGCGACCCTGGCGCCATGCACGGATCCTGTGCACGGCCTCCATCTCGACGGTTTCGGGAACCGTGAGGATCGACCCGTCGCCTGCCGTGAGCGGCGAGGGTTCGCCCTCTTGGTAGCGGTTGACGCCAATCACGATCTGCTCGGCGCTCTCGATGGCCGAAAGCCGCCGGGCGTTGGACTCGACGAGCGCACGCTTGAGATAGCCGGATTCGACGCCTGCCACGGCGCCGCCCAGCGCATCGAGATTGGCGAGTTCGCGGCGGACTTCATCCTTGATGTGCGCGACCCGCTCCTCGATCACGCGGGAACCGTCGAAGATATCGTCGTAGTCGAGGAGATCGGTCTCGAAGGCGAGGATCTGCTGCATCCTGAGGGACCATTGCTGATCCCAGGGGCGCGGCAGACCGAGGGCCTCGTTCCAGGCCGGCAATTGCACCGCACGGGCCCGGGCCTTCTTCGAGAGCGTCACGGCGAGCATCTCGATGAGGATGCGGTGCACGTTGTTCTCGGGCTGCTGCTCGGTGAGGCCGAGCGAATTCACCTGCACGCCGTAGCGGAACACGCGCTTCTTGGCATCCGTGATGCTGTAACGCTCCCGGGTGATCTCGTCCCACAATTCCGCGAAGGCGCGCAGCTTGCAGATCTCGGTGATGAAGCGCATGCCCGCGTTGACGAAGAACGAGATGCGCCCGACGACGTCCGAGAAGGTAGCGTCGTCAACCCCCGCCTCCCGAACGGTGTCGAGCACGGCGATCGCGGTGCCGATCGCGAAGGATACCTCCTGGACCGCCGTCGCTCCCGCCTCCTGGAGGTGGTAGGAGCACACGTTCATGGGATTCCACTTCGGCATCTCGCCCGTCGTGAACAGGATCACGTCCTTGGTGAGCTGCAGGGACGGCGCTGGCGGGAACACGTAGGTGCCCCGCGAGAGATATTCCTTGATGATGTCGTTCTGCGTGGTGCCCTGGAGGGCGGCCCGCGGCGCGCCCTGCTCGTCGGCCACCGCGATGTAGAGCGCCAGCAACCATGGGGCGGTGGCGTTGATCGTCATCGAGGTGTTCATGGTCTCGAGAGGGATTCCCTCGAAGAGCGCCCGCATGTCGCCGATATGGGCGATCGAGACGCCGACCTTGCCGACCTCCCCCTTGGCGAGCTCGTGGTCCGGGTCGTAACCCGTCTGGGTCGGCAGGTCGAAGGCCACCGACAGGCCGGTTTGACCCTTGGCGAGGTTCTTGCGGTAGAGGGCGTTGGACTCCACCGCCGTGGAGTGTCCCGCATAGGTGCGGAAGATCCAGGGCTTGTCGCGCTCGCGCCGCGTGCCGGTCATGCAGGAGCCTCCGTGGGCCCGGATCGGGCCGCAGCGTTGCAATGCAGCATAGAGCGCATTCGTTCCGCAAGCCGGCTTTTCGATCCGGAACCATGTGCCCGGTCGAGGCTTGACTGTAAGCGTCGCAAATCTGTGTTGCAGCGCAACATCCTTTTGCTACTCTCCATCCAAGAACGGCGACAACCGAGGACGGGCGATGACGACGGCAATGCAGGTGAAGGCCGGAGGCAAGAAGGATCTCTACGAGCTCGGCGAGATCCCGCCGCTGGGTCATGTCCCGGCCAACATGTATGCCTGGGCGATCCGCAAGGACCGGCACGGCCCCCCCGAGGAGGCCATGCAGATCGAGGTTGTGCCCACCTGGTCGATCGGCGACGACGAGGTGCTCGTTCTCGTGATGGCCGCAGGCGTGAACTATAACGGCATCTGGGCGGCGCTGGGCCAGCCGATCTCGCCGCTCGACGGCCACAAGCAGCCTTTCCACGTCGCGGGCTCCGATGCCTCGGGCATCGTCTGGGCCGTCGGCGCCAAGGTGAAGCGCTGGAAGGTGGGCGACGAGGTCGTGGTCCATTGCAATCAGGACGACGGCGACGACGAGGAGTGCAACGGCGGCGACCCGATGTTCTCCTCCTCCCAGCGCATCTGGGGCTACGAGACCCCCGACGGCTCGTTTGCCCAGTTCTGCCGGGTGCAATCCCGCCAGCTCATGGTGCGCCCGAAGCACCTCACCTGGGAGGAGGCGGCCTGCTACACCCTGACCCTGGCGACCGCCTACCGCATGCTCTTCGGCCACGCGCCGCACACCATCAAGCCCGGCGACAACGTGCTCGTCTGGGGCGCCTCCGGGGGCCTCGGGGTGTTCGGCGTGCAGCTCGCCGCCGCCTCGGGCGCCAACGCGATCGGGATCATCTCGGACGAGACGAAGCGCGATTATGTCCTAGGGCTCGGGGCCAAGGGCGTGATCAACCGCAAGGACTTCGCCTGCTGGGGCCAGCTCCCCACCGTGAACTCGCCGGAATATGCCGAATGGGCCAAGGAAGCCCGCCGTTTCGGCAAGGCGATCTGGGACATCACGGGCAAGCGCGACGTCGACATGGTGTTCGAGCATCCGGGCGAGCAGACCTTCCCGGTCTCGACCCTCGTGGTGAAGCGCGGCGGCATGGTGGTGTTCTGCGCCGGCACCACGGGCTTCAACATCACATTCGATGCCCGCTACGTCTGGATGCGCCAGAAGCGCATCCAGGGCTCCCACTTCGCCCACTTGAAGCAAGCCGCAGCCGCGAATCAGTTCGTCATCGACCGGCGCATCGACCCTTGCATGAGCGAGGTCTTCCCCTGGGACAAGATCCCCCAGGCCCACACCAAGATGTGGAAGAACCAGCACGCGCCGGGCAACATGGCGGTGCTCGTCAACGCCCCGCGCGCGGGCCTGCGCACGGTCGACGATGTGATCGAGGCCGCGGGAGTGCGTTGAGCCCGCGATCCCCAGGGATATGGATTAGGGATCGGGTGGGCGATCCGCCTTCGAACCGGGAGACCCTCTCGATGCGCGTGGCGTTGTGCGCCATTTCGGGCTTGTTGGCGTTCTCCACCCCTGCCCTGGCGACGGGCGTTCTCGAATGCGTCGCCGACGACCGGTCGGTCGAATTCGTGATCCAAGCCCATTTCTCCTACGCAAGCGCCAGCCCCATCGTGCAGGTCCGCTCCGATCTGAAGGCTCGGCTCGCAGGAGCACCCGAAAACCTGCGCTCCGTCTCCTTCGAGAAATCGCACCTCGCCCATAGCTGGCTCCAGGGAGGTGACATCAAAATGCACCTCTTCCGCAAGGAGGAGGCATCGCCCTCTAGCGAGGTCGAGATCATCCTCGAGGCGCGAAGGAAGCCGAACAGCGAAACGGAAGCTGCGGGGACCTACCGGCTCAAGATGACCATCGATCGCTCCAGCCCCAAGCCGCGCGTCGTGAGGGCATCGGGGCGAGTTTCCTGCTCGATCGGGTGAGGCTGGGGCGTTATCGCTTGTAGTCGAAGCTCTAGAGCTGTTTCCACTCAGGTGGAATCAGCTCTCGTCTTCGCTTTAACGCGTTTTCTTGACGTGAGCCGGATCCACCTCACTCGAAAACGCTCTAGGGTAGCTTGACGACATCGTTGAACCGGGCATCCCGTAGCTTGTGCAGGCGCCGGCGCTTGGCTGCGAGCACGGTGCCGTTCACCTCGCCGCCGAACAGGAAGATCGCCGCAAGCGTGTAGAGGAATACGAGTGCCGCCATCGCGGTCGCAAGGCCTCCGTACATCGAGGTGTAGGCGCTCGGATAGGCGTCGAGATAGAAACCGAAGCCGAGGCCGCCCGCGATCCACATCACGAGGGTCACGACGACACCGGGAAGGACGGCGGTGAAATCCCGCTTGCCCGCCGGCACGAGCTTGTGGGCGAGAATGAGCGCGAGAACGATCAGGAGGGTGGCCACGGCGATGCGCAGGAAGCCGATGAGCCACTCGTAGGGCGCCAGGCCCGGAACCCAGGTGAGCACGGCGCGCCACACGAAGGGGCCCAGCACCACGAGAAACGCGAAGGCGAGCATCACGAAGGCGCCGCCGATCACGAAGGCGAAGGATTCGAGGCGGGTGAACCACCAGGCTCGGGTCTCGCGCAGGCCATAGGCCCGGTTGAGCCCGACCCGGAGGGCTTCGACGCCGCTCGACGAGAAATAGATCAGGAGTACGAGGCCCAGCGTCAGCACCCCCTGGCGGCGGAGGCTCAGGATGTTGTGGACCTCGTCGGCGATAGGCGCGGCGACCTCCGAGGGCCAGGCCTCCAGGATGATGTCCGCGGCCTCGTCGGCGAGCTGGCCGGATCCGACGACGCCCGCAAGGGCCGTGATGAGGATCAGGAAAGGAAAGAGCGACATCATCACGGACAGCGCAATATGGCTCGCGATCGCCCAGGCGTCGTGCAGGACGAAGCGCGTATACGCGATAATCGAAATTTCGTAGATGAGACGCAGCCGGGGCACACAGATCTCCGTGCTGCTCACATGGCGCCGGACGGGGTTCGCAGCAAGGGAAACTCGCGACATGGCCAATCCGTCCACAATCCGGCTCCCTTGCGAGGAAGCAGTCGGGACGGGGACGCCCGACAGCCTCATCCGACACCACCCGATAACCTTCTGCGTCGTCCATGCGGGTCGAGCCGAGAGCAAGCCCTTCTTGCGGGCGGGGTGAGGCATGCAGCGTGAAACGTAGCCTTTCGCCCTGAAATGCCTCATGGCTGGCGCCCCATGTCCGCGCTTCTTCCTCGCCTCGCCCCACCGCTCTTCGTCCTGATCTGGTCCACGGGCTTCATCGTGGCTCGGCTCGTGGCGCCCCATGCGGACCCCCTCACCTTCCTGGCGCTGCGCTACGTTCTGGCTGCCCTCGTCCTCGCGGGGGCAGCCTTCGTCCTGCGCGCGCCCTGGCCCACGACCCGCGCCGGATGGCGGGACGGGCTCGTGGCGGGAGTCCTGCTTCACGGGATCTATCTCGGCGGCGTGTTCTGGGCCGTGAAGCACGGCATGCCGGCGGGCATCGCCGCGCTGATCGCGGGCCTGCAGCCCCTCGCCACGGGGCTTCTCGTCGGCCCGCTCCTGGGCGAGCGTGTCTCGGCCCGGCGCTGGCTCGGCATCGCGGTCGGCTGTCTCAGCGCCGCCCTCGTGGTCGCCCCGAGGCTCGGGGCCGCCGGAGGTGCGGTTGGCGGTGTGCCAGCCGTGCCCCTTGGGGTGTGCGTCGTCGCGATGCTCTCGATCACCTTCGGGACCATCTGGCAGAAGCGCACCGGCGGTGCCGCGGACATGCGTACCAACACGGTCGTGCAATATGTCGGCGCCATCATGGTGACGCTGCCGGCGGCGCTGTTCCTGGAGGAGGGCCGCCTCGAGCCGGTATTCCCCCTCTATGTCGGGCTCGCCTGGGCCGTGCTCGGGCTGTCCATCGGAGCGATCGGTCTCCTCATGCTCCTGATTCGCCGGGGTGCGGTCGCGGGCGTCGCGGCGCTCCTCTATCTGGTGCCGCCGGTCTCCGCGCTGATGGCCTTCGCGCTCTTCGGCGAGACCCTGACGGCCGTGCAGATCGCGGGGATGGCGGTCGCGGCCGTCGGCGTCGCGATCGCGAGCCGGGGCTAAAAATGCGAACGGTCTTCAGCCCTTTGCCGTGGAGCACATGCCGCGATCACAAGCCGCGACTGAACGGCCTGCATGGGTCGAAAAGGGGATCGATAGCGGAGCCTTAAGCGTTTACGCTGCGCTGCACCAATGGAGGTCCCCTGCATGAGCGCGATACCCGCCACGGCTGCTCCCACGCCCGACCTGGTTGCGACAGCCCGCGACGCTGCCGGCTCGGTCGCGGAGCTCGTCGCCGAGGCGACCCGTCGGATTCGCACGCTCGTGACGGCCGACGGACGCCTCTCCGCCGAGCGCCTGGAGCGGGAGCAGCACGCGGTTCACGGGCTGGCGTGGCTCGCCACCTATGCCGAGGCCGTGCGGGAACTCGGAGCCTATGCGGAGCGCCTCACGGCCGAGGCCCGCTTCGGCGAGACCGAGGATCTACTCGTCAGGGTGGGCCTCGGCGAGTACCTCGATCAGATCTTCTCCGGCATTCCCATGAGCCAAGGCGAAATCGTCCGGCTCCCGGCCCTCGGCCTCGCCACCCGGGACGTGGCGCGCTTCCGCACGGAAGCGGTCGAGGGGCTGATCGCGGACGGCAACACGGCCGCGAACCGCGCCCGCCTCGTCGCCCTGATCCGGGAGGCTCAAGGGTCGGGCACCGTGGGCGATCCGGGCCTCGACGATACGCTCGAGGCCATCCGCACCGAGATGCGGCGCTTCGGCGAGGCCGAGGTCGTGCCGCACGCTCATGAGTGGCACCTCAAGAACGACTACATCCCCCTCGACGTGGTCGCCAAGATGGCCGAACTCGGGGTTTTCGGCCTGACGATCCCGGAAGAATATGGCGGCATGGGCCTCTCGAAGGTCTCCATGTGCGTGGTTTCGGAGGAATTGTCCCGCGCCTATATCGGGGTCGGCTCGCTCGGCACCCGCGCGGAGATCGCTGCCGAACTGATCCTCGGGGGCGGCACCGAGGAGCAGAAGCAGCGCTTTCTGCCTGCCATCGCGGCGGGCGAGGTTCTGCCCACCGCCGTGTTCACGGAGCCCAACACCGGGTCCGACCTCGCCTCCCTGAAAACTCGCGCCGTCAAGGACGGCGAGGTCTGGCGCGTCCACGGCAACAAGACCTGGATCACCCATCCGGTCCGCGCCGACCTCATGACCATGCTGGTGCGCACCAATCCGGACGAGCCGGGCCATCGCGGCCTCTCGATTCTCTTGGGCGAGAAGGCTCGGGGCACAGACGACGAGCCTTTCCCCGTGGCGGGCCTCACGGGCGGCGAGATCGAGGTGCTCGGCTACCGCGGCATGAAGGAATACGAACTCGCCTTCGATGGCTTCCAGGTCCCGGCCGGAAACCTCCTCGGCGGCGTCGAGGGGCAGGGCTTCAAGCAGCTCATGCAGACCTTCGAATCGGCTCGCATCCAGACCGCGGCTCGGGCGGTGGGCGTGGCGCAATCGGCGCTCGATCTCGGGCTGCGTTATGCCGAGGAGCGGGTGCAGTTCGGCAAGCCGCTCATCGCTTTTCCACGGGTTTCCGACAAGATCGCCATGATGGCGGCCGAGATCCACATCGCCCGCCAGCTCACCTATTTCGCGGGTCGCGCCAAGGACGAGGGACGGCGCTGCGATCTCGAGGCCGGCATGGCCAAGCTCCTCGCCGCCCGCGTGGCCTGGGCCGCCGCCGACAACGCCCTCCAGATCCACGGCGGCAACGGCTTTGCCCTCGAATATGCGATTTCGCGCGTGCTCTGCGACGCCCGCATCCTCTCGATCTTCGAGGGGGCAGCGGAGATCCAGGCTCAGGTGATCGCGCGGCGCCTCCTGGAGGGTTGACGTCTCCCCTTGCCGGGGAGGCAAATGGGCTATTTCGTGATCTTCACGCTTACGGGATCGCTCGCCGGAAACGTCTCTTCCACGCCCTCGTCCAGGCGCTCGTCGAGGCGTTCCTTCTTGTTTTCCGGGACCTTCTGGCCTTTGGTGTCGGCCCCAGCGGCCGGCTGGCCCGACTTCGTCGGCACGGATTCCTGATCCTTGGGTTTGTCCTGCATGACGTCTCCCCTGACGGTCATTCCGTCGCTGGAACAACGCGGGACCGCAGTGTGCGATCCCCGGTTTTCCAAGCCCCGGCAAAACCGACGGGCCTCTATTGCGGCATCCGACCCATGCATCGCTCTTTTTCATGAGAAATGCCCGGCGCGGGGGCGCCAGGCATCCATGGATTACAGCTCGGACAAGCCTTACCGCACCGATTTCTGCATATCCTCGAGGAGCGCGATATGCTCCTGGATGCGGCCGCGGGCGAGCTTCGCGACTGCCATGTGCTCGCGGTTCTGCGAGTTCGATTGCAGGTAGCGCTCCTGCACCTGCAGGAGGTCCCGGTGACCCTGGATCTGGCCCTGCAGATACTCCTTGTCGAAGGCTTCGCCCGAAGCCTGGGAGAGTTTCTGCATCATCTCCCGGCTCTTCGCGTCCATCTGCATGTTGCTCATCGCGGCGGCGTTACTCTGGGCGCCAGGCGTGGTCTGGGCACCCGTGCCCGACGTAGTCTGGGGTTCCATCATGCTTTGGAGGATCTGCGCGATCGTGGTCTGCTCTTCGACCTCGAACTGCGCGAATTGCTTGAGATCCTCGTCCCGGGCCTTTTGCTGCGCGAGGCGACTCGTCTCGAGGGCCACCATGCCGAGTTGAAGGGTCTGTTGGGCGTGCTGCATCTCGGCTTGGCCCATCTGGCCCATCTGGCCCGAGCGCATGGTACCTCCGGCGGCCGTACCAGACTGCATCGTGGACGACGCGGCACCGCTCTGCTGGGCGATGGCCGGGGCGGCCACGACGGCGGCGAGGCCCGCCAGAACTAGACGACGATCCATGGGTGTCTCCTGATCTTGGTTGAGCGTCCGGTCGGAAGACTTCCCCCGCGAGCTTGCCGGGTGAGCTTCCGGGACCTCCGCTGCGTGCCGAACGCTGCCCCATGGGCTTTGTTTCAAGCGTGACCGAAAACGAATCGGGGCGGCCTTGCGGGCAGAATGACGCAAGGGAGCATCACGACGACCACGCGGGATTGAGATGTTCTCCAATCGGTGCCGGGGAAATACGTCTCCGGCACCTGTCGCTCTGCCTTCTCGACCTCGTCCGATCGCTTCGCCGATCCGCCCTCAACGGGTGGCAGCCTCTACCGCATCGAGCGGTGTGGCATCGAGGTGGTGCGGGAGCCGGCCGGACAACCGCCGAGCCGGCCGAATGACACCGAGGAAGCCCTCAAGCGGCTTCCTTCTCCTCGAGCCGCCGCGCCACGAGGTCCCGCAGACCACGGAGATCCTTGACGAACTGCCGGATGCCTTCGGCGAGCTTCTCGGTCGCCATGGCGTCCTCGTTCAGCGCGAAACGGAAGGCCATCTCATCGAGGTGCATCCGCGCCGGCGCATCGCCTGCTTCCTGGGGCGAGAGCCGGCGTGGCAGCGGGCTATCGGATTTCGCGAGCTCGTCCAGGAGCGCAGGCGAGATGGTGAGCCGGTCGCAGCCAGCGAGCGCCTCGATCTCACCGGCGTTGCGGAAGGAGGCTCCCATCACGACGGTCTTGATGCCATGCGCCTTGTAATAGGCGTAGATCCCGCGAACGGATTGCACGCCCGGATCGGTTTCGCCCGTATACGGCCCGCCGCCCGCCTTCACGTGCCAGTCGAGGATGCGGCCGACGAAGGGCGAAATCAGGAACACGCCCGCATCGGCGCAGGCCGCTGCCTGAGCGAGCGAGAACAGGAGCGTGAGATTGCAGTCGATCCCCTCACGCTGGAGCACCTCAGCGGCGCGAATGCCTTCCCAGGTGGAGGCGATCTTGATGAGGATGCGATCGCGGCCGATGCCGCGCTCCTGATAGGCCGCGATGATCTCCCGCGCCCGCGCGACGGTGGCCTCCGTGTCGAAGGAAAGGTCCGCATCCACCTCGGTCGAGACGCGCCCGGGCACGATCCCCGTCAGCTCCGCTCCGAAGGCGACGGACAGCCGGTCGCAGGCCGCCGCCACCACGGCCTCCCGCGCCCCACCCTGGCGGCGAGCCCAAGCCAGCGTCTCGTCGACGAGGCCTCCATAGGCCGGCGTCTCGACGGCCTTGAGGATCAAGGTCGGGTTCGTAGTGCAGTCTTGCGGCTTCAGGCGGCGCACGGCGTCGAGGTCGCCGGTATCGGCCACCACCACGGTCATGGCACGCAATTGCTCAAGCTTCGAGGGCATCGGGTGGTGTCCTTCCATTCGTCGCCGATTCCGACCTGGAATACGGCCTGCGGCGTCGCAGGTGAAGCCTCAAGTCATGGAGCCACAAGGCTTAGCGGCGCAGCGCGGGAGGTAATCCCCGCATGGTGGTCCCTCACGGCATGAAGAGGGTTCGGGCCGCCCGGACCTCGCGGATGACGAAGTCCATGGTGGCCCGGATACGGGCCACGTCCTTGAGGTCCGCATGAACGATGAGCCAGAACGAGCGGATGATCGCCACCGCCTCCGGAAGAACGGGCACGAGGCGGGGCGCGTGGACCGCGAGGAAATGGGGCAGCACGCAGATGCCCGCTCCCGCGAGCGTCGCCTGCATCTGGGCGACGAGGTTCGAGCTCTGCAGGCGCGGCCTCAGGCCCTTCGAGACCTCGTCGAGATAGTCGAGCTCGGGCGTGAAGATGAGGTCGTCGATATAGCCGATCATCTCGTGGGCATGGAGGTCGTCGGGCGCCGTGATCGCGGGATGCCGGTCGAGGTAGGCCGTGGCGGCATAGAGGCCGAGCCGGTAATCCGTGAGCTTGCGGGCCACGATCTTCCCCTCTTTCGGTGGCCCGAGCGAGATCGCCACATCGGCCTCGCGCTTCGAGAGGGAGAGGAGCCGCGGCATGGCGACGAGCTGGATTTCGAGATCCGGGTATTGCGCGGCGAGGTTGGCGGTGCGGGGGGCGAGGAAGAACGTTCCGAAGCCGTCGGGCGTCCCGACCCGCACGGTGCCGGACAGGGCGAGATCCGCGCCGCCGATCTCGCTCGACACGGCGAGCGCCTGCGTCTCCATGGTCTCGGCCTTGGCCAGGAGCCGTTCCCCATGCTCCGTGAGCGCATAGCCCTGGGGGCGCCGTTCGAAGAGCTTGGCCTTGAGGGCTTCCTCCAGCGCGGTGATGCGCCGCGACACCGTCGCGTGATCCGCCCCGAGCCGGCGGGCCGCGACCGTGAGTCGACCCGCCCGGGCGACAGCCAAGAAGAAGCGCAGGTCGTCCCAATCGAACCGGCTCATGAACCCTCCCGCAACGTGCCCGATCTTGGCATTCGCGCACGTCTCCCCTTCGGTTTCCCCTATAGCCGTGCGCATTTGTCGATGCTAGACCGGTGCCTAATTGAAGCTCTTCGGCAGGGCTTCGCACGAAACGAACGGATCACAGGGAGGACGGCGCATGCGCCAGATCGGTCACTTCATCGGCGGCAAGGAAGTCGCCGGCACATCGGGGCGCTTCGCGGACGTGTTCCAGCCCATGGACGGGAGCGTGATCGCGCGGGTCGCGCTCGCCACAAAGGCCGAGGTCCGGCAGGCGGTCGAGAACGCGCGGGAGGCTCAAGTCGCTTGGGCCGCCACCAACCCGCAGCGCCGCGCCCGCGTGATGATGAAGTTCCTCGAACTCGTCGCGCGAGACATGGATGCGCTTGCCGATCTCCTCGCCCGCGAGCACGGCAAGACCATTCCCGACGCCAAAGGCGATATCCAGCGCGGCTTCGAGGTGGCGGAATTCGCCTGCGGGATCCCGCATCTCCTCAAGGGCGAGTACACGGAAGGCGCGGGTCCTGGCATCGACGTCTATTCCATGCGTCAGCCGCTCGGCGTCGTGGCGGGCATCACGCCGTTCAACTTCCCGGCCATGATTCCGATGTGGAAGTTCGCGCCGGCCATCGCCTGCGGCAATGCTTTCATCCTGAAGCCCTCCGAGCGCGATCCCGGCGTGCCGATGCGGCTGGCCGAACTGATGCTGGAAGCGGGCCTCCCTCCCGGCATTCTCAATGTCGTCAACGGCGACAAGGAAGCCGTGGACGCGATCCTCGACGATCCGGACATTCGCGCCGTCGGCTTCGTGGGCTCGACCTCGATCGCGGAGTATGTCTATTCCCGTGCCGCCGCGACCGGAAAGCGTGCGCAGTGCTTCGGCGGCGCCAAGAACCACATGATCATCATGCCCGATGCCGACATGGATCAGGCCGTCGACGCGCTCATTGGCGCGGGCTACGGCTCGGCCGGCGAGCGCTGCATGGCGGTGTCGGTGGCGGTGCCCGTGGGCAAGGCCACGGCCGATACCCTGATGCAGAAGCTCATTCCCCGGGTCGAGAGCCTCAAGGTCGGACCCTCCACGGACCCCTCCGCCGATTACGGCCCGCTCGTCACGAAGCAGCATCTCGACCGGGTGCGCTCCTATGTGGATATCGGCGTCCAGGAAGGCGCGAAGCTCGTCGTCGACGGGCGGAACTTCAAGATGCAGGGCTACGAGAACGGCTTCTACATGGGCGGCTGCCTCTTCGACGAGGTGAAACCCGACATGCGCATCTACAAGGAGGAGATCTTCGGGCCCGTCCTCTCGGTCGTGCGCGCCAAGGATTACGACGAGGCGTTGCGCCTGCCGAACGAGCACGAATACGGCAACGGCGTCGCGATCTTCACCCGCGACGGCGACGCGGCCCGCGACTTCGCCGCGAAGGTGAATGTCGGCATGGTGGGCGTGAACGTGCCGATCCCGGTTCCGATCGCCTACTACACCTTCGGGGGTTGGAAGCGCTCAGGGTTCGGCGATCTCAACCAGCACGGACCGGACGCGATCCGCTTCTACACGAAGACCAAGACCGTGACCTCAAGGTGGCCTTCGGGCGTGAAGGAAGGCGCGGAGTTCGTGATCCCGACGATGCAGTGACGTTTCGATCGGCATGCCCGGCTGCAAGGCCCGGCATGCCGAACTCGGAACGCTCAGACGTGGATGGCCGCGCCCCTCCCGGCCATGACGGTGTTGGACCAGCATGAGCCAATTCGCCCTCAACGACGATCAGACCGCCATCCGTGAAATGGCGCTCACCTTTGCGGCCGAGAACCTGGCACCGCATGCGGTCGAGTGGGATGAGACGAAGCACTTTCCTGTCGATGTCATGCGCGAGGGCGCCGCACTCGGAATGGGCGGAATCTACATCGCCGAGGAGGTGGGCGGCTCCGGACTCTCGCGGCTCGATGCGGCGCTGATCTTCGAGGCGCTTTCCACCGGCTGCCCGACGGTCGCGGCCTACATGTCGATCCACAACATGTCGGCCTGGATGATCGACGCGTACGGATCACCGGAGCAGCGCCGACGCTTCCTGCCGCGGCTCTGCAGCATGGAGCATCTCGCGAGCTACTGCCTCACGGAGCCCGGCGCGGGATCGGATGCGGCTGCCCTCAAGACGCGGGCCGTGCGCGACGGCGACCATTACGTGGTCAACGGCGTCAAGCAGTTCATCTCGGGCGCGGGCGTGTCGGACGTCTATGTCACCATGGTACGCACGGCCGAGGGCGGTGCGTCCGGGATCTCGACGCTCGTCGTCGAGAAGGACACGCCCGGCCTCTCGTTCGGCGCCAACGAGAAGAAGATGGGATGGAACGCGCAGCCGACCCGTCAGGTGATCTTCGAGGATGCCCGCGTGCCGGTGGCGAACCGACTCGGCGACGAAGGGATCGGCTTCAAGATCGCGATGGCGGGTCTCGACGGCGGACGCCTGAACATCGGAGCCTGCTCGATCGGCGGCGCGCAAGCGGCCCTCGACAAGTCCCTCGCCTATGCCAACGACCGCAAGGCCTTCGGGAGCCGCATCGCGGATTTTCAGGCGCTCCAGTTCAAGCTCGCCGACATGGCGACCGAGCTCGAATGCGCACGCACGTTTCTCTGGCGCGCGGCTGCCGCCCTCGACGCCAAGGCTCTCGAGGCGACGCGGCTGTGCGCGATGGCGAAGCGCGTTGCCACCGATACGGGCTTCGAAGTCGCGAACCAGGCGCTGCAGGTCCATGGCGGCTACGGCTATCTCAGCGACTACGGGATCGAGAAGATCGTGCGGGACTTGAGGGTGCACCAGATCCTGGAGGGCACCAACGAGATCATGCGCCTCATCGTGGCGCGGGGTCTCGTGGGACGGGGCAACGCGTGAGGCTCCGAGCCTTCGGCCTCGGCTTCGGGATCGCGGCCGTGATTCTTGCGCTTTTCTATCTCGCCGGGCCCTTCTTTTTCCTGGAAGGGCGGCGCCCGTTCCAGATCAATTTCGCGGGAGGGGCAGTGCTGGGCCTCGTTCTGGGTCTCGCGATCCACCGCCTCACCCGCGCCCGCGCCGTGGAGGCCGCGACCGCGATGGGCTTCGCCGCGATTCCTGGTCTCCTCGCGATGGCCGCCGTCGGATCGCACTTCGCGGTGTTCTTCCCGGCCCTGAACCCAGCCCTCGACAAGGTGTTCGGATCCCTGATGCTATGGTTCTATGGCTTCGCGCTCGCGGGCGCCCTCTGGACGGGGCGGGAGCGGTGAACGGGTCACAGCCCCGCCCCCGCAAGCACGCTCCGAACGGGGCGGGAGCGGTGAGCGCGGCGTCGCGGGGACTTGCCGCGCAGGAGCCGAGCACCTGGTTCGTGCTCGCGCTGTCCGCAATCTTCGTGGCATTGGGCGTCTTGTTCCTCCTCGCGCCCCGGCTCGGCGCCGCCGTGTTCGGGCTCCCGGCTCCGGAGGGAGAGGCATTCTTCTATCTGCCCGCAATCGGCCTGCGGGACCTCGCCTTCGGGCTCTACCTTTTCGCCCTCGCGCGGCTCAGCCACGCGCGGGCCGTCGGGACGATCCTCGGCATCACGACGCTCATCCCGGCCGGCGACGTGATTGTCGTCGCCTTGGCGCACGGATGGACGCTCCACGTCCTCCTCCACGCCTTCAGCGGCCTCGTCATGGCCGCCGGTTCGGCTTGGCTTCTCGCTCGATCCCACGTCTCTCCGGAGCAATCCTCGTCATGACCTCCATCGCATTCGTCGGTCTCGGCAACATGGGCGGCCCCATGGCCGCGAACCTCGTGAAGGCCGGGCATCGCGTCACGGGCTTCGACCTCGCTCCCACTTCCCTCGACCAGGCGCGGGCGGACGGAGTCGAGGTGGCGGGCTCGGCCCCCGAGGCGGTCGGGACGGCCGAGATCATTCTCACCATGCTGCCGGCCGGCCGGCACGTGCTCTCGGTCTGGGGCGATATCCTCCCCTCAGCGAAGCCCGGAGCCCTCGTGATCGATAGTTCCACCATCGACGTGGAGAGCGCCAGGCGCGCCCATGCGCTTGCGGCCGAGCGTGGCGTGCTGTCACTCGACGCGCCGGTTTCGGGCGGCGTCGGCGGCGCCAAGGCCGCGACCCTCACCTTCATGGCCGGGGGCTCGGCGGAGGCCTTCGGGCGCGCGGAGCCGATCCTCTCGCAGATGGGTAAGCGGGTGGTGCATTGCGGCGAGGCCGGCGCGGGTCAGGCCGCCAAGATCTGCAACAACATGATCCTCGGCATCTCGATGATCGGGGTCGCGGAGGCCTTCGTGCTCGCGGAAAAGCTCGGGCTTTCACATCAGGCACTCTTCGACGTGGCCTCCACGTCCTCGGGCCAGTGCTGGTCCCTCACGACCTATTGCCCCGTGCCGGGCCCGGTGCCGACCTCGCCGGCGAACAACGGCTACAAGCCCGGTTTCGCTGCGGCGCTCATGCTCAAAGACCTGAAGCTCGCCCAGGAAGCGGCCCTGGCCTCCGGCGCTGTGACGCCGCTCGGGGCCGAGGCCGCGCAGCTCTACGCCCTCTTCAACGGCGCCGGTCACGGGGACGACGACTTCTCCGGCATCGTGAATTTCGTGCGCGGCGCCGCCGCCGGCCGGAGCTGAGGCCGGCAGGTCTGGCGAGACGGCACGAATCAGAAGCCTTGGGTGTTGCAGCGCTCCTACAGCTTCCGGGGCGGTGTTCCTTTAACGTTCCCTCCGAGCTCAGTTCACACCGGCCTTACCTTGCCATGGCGCGCCCTTCCGTCACAGCTGATCCGGCTGCCGACGCCGCAACCGTCTTGCGGCGTCTCGGCTTCGCGCTGCTGCTGCTCGTCATGCCGATCGTGGCCCTGTTCGGCCTGCGCACCGTGGTGGTGCTCGGTCCGCTCGCGATCGTGATCCTGGTGATCGCGGCGCTGCTCGGCGGCGGAGCGCGGCCGCCGCGCGAGGGACTTGCCCGCATCCTGCTCTCGACCCGTGGCCTGGCGGGAGGTCTGCTCCTCCTCTGGTCGCTCCTCTCGTTGATCTGGACGCCCTTTCCGATTCAGGCCACGGAACGGCTCTTCAACATCCTCGGTACGGCAGCGCTCGTGGTGGCAGGCTATCTCGCCCTTCCGGACCGGACGCGGGCGGCAAACCTCTACCTGCTGCCGATCGGCGTCGCCGGGGCGGCGATCACCGCCGTTGCGCTCACGCTCGTCGGCGAATCCGGAGACCCCGAACACACGGAACTCACCCTGGAACGGGGGCTGATCGTTCTCGTTCTTTTCGTCTGGCCGGCGCTCGCCTGGCTGCGGTCCCGGCAGCGCGACGTCGAGGCGCTGGTGCTGGCTGTCGCCGTGACGCTCGCCGCGGTGCTGGCCCCCGAGATCCGCCCCCTCGAGGGGGTCGTGATCGGCGCCTTCGTGTTCGCGCTGACGGCAGCGCGGCCGACCTTGGGGGTTGCCGCGACGGCCGCGGTCATGGCCGGGATCGTGGCGTTCGCGCCGCTTCTGCCTCTCGTTCTCGCTCCCATCGCCACGGCACTGCTCGGCGCAGCCGATCCCACCGCGGCGGGCCTTCAGGCCTGGCGCACCCTCGTGATGGAGGAGCCCCTGCGGCTCCTCACGGGCCATGGATTCGAGACGGCGCTGCGCGGTCGCATCGCGGGCCTGATCCCAGCCGCGACGCCGCGCAATCTCCTGTTCGAGATCTGGTACGAGCTCGGCCTCGTGGGCGCCGCCGCTTTGGCTGTTCTGCTCTATGCAGGCGCGCGTCGCGCAGGGCGAGATCATCCGCCGCTGGTGCCGGGGCTCATGGCAGCCTTCGCCTCGGCATTCACCTTGGCCTGCCTCGGCGTCGCGACCGTTCAAATGTGGTGGCTCACCACGCTGGCCCTCACGGTCCTCGTGTTCGTGGCCGCCTCGCGGGGTCAGTTCCGAACCGCCCGTCCGAAAGCGATCCTGCAACGCCGGGCCTGAGACGATCCCGCATGGCCCCGGGGCACGATCAGATCGCGCTCCGCCGGGACCGCCGCTTCAGGCGGCTGCGGGAACGTCGATGCGGCGCTCATGAACCGCGTGGCACGCCACGCCCTCGGCGAGCGGCGGGATCTCGATCCGACAGCGCTCGTTCGCGAAGGGGCAGCGGGGGTTGAATGTGCAGCCCGTTGGTGGATTGATGGGGTTCGGGATCTCACCCTTCACCGGGATGCGCTGACGCCCGGTCATGCCGACATCCGGCACCGCATCGAGGAGCATGCGGGTATAGGGGTGCTTCGGCTGCGCAAAGAGCTCGCGCCCGCCGGAAATCTCGACGATGCGGCCGAGATACATGACGCCGATCCGGGTCGCCATGTGGCGGACGACCGCGAGGTTGTGGCTGATGAAGAGGTAGGTGAGGCCGAACCGATCCTGCAGGTCGCGCATGAGATTGAGGATCTGGGCCTGCACGGACACGTCGAGGGCCGAGGTCGGCTCGTCGCAGACGATGAACTCCGCATTCGAGGCGAGCGCGCGAGCGATCGCGATACGCTGGCGCTGGCCGCCGGAGAACTCGTGCGGGAATTTCTTGCCGTCGTCGGGGTGCAGGCCGACGAGGGTGAGGAGTTCGCCGACCCGGGCGCGGATGTCGCGCTCGTTGTCGATGAGTTTGAACGCACGGATTGGCTCGGCGATGATCCGGTCGACGCCCCAGCGCGGGTTCAGGCTGGCATAGGGGTCCTGGAAGATCATCTGGATGCGCCGGCGCAACTTCTGGCGCTCGGCTGCGGCCGCTACGCTGGACATCGAGATGCCGGCGATGGAGACCTCCCCCGCACTCGGGGGAAGGAGGCCCACCACCATGCGGGCGACCGTCGATTTGCCGGAGCCGGATTCGCCGACGAGCGCGAAAGTCTCGCCCTTCGCGATCTCGAAGGACACGCCGTCGACCGCCTTGAGATATTGCTTCTCGCCGCCCTCGAGCACCCGGTTGAGCCAAGGTTTCGACACGTCGAACACGCGGCGCAGGTCGCGGACCTGAACGTAGGGAGCTTCCATGGCTGAGGTCTGGATGTTGGGGGCCTGGCTCACGAGGGAACTCCTGCCTCGAGGGGCGCATGCGTGTGGATCTTGTGCGCGGCGGCGGTCGGATCGTTCGCGTCGTAGAGGTGACACGCGACCCGGTGCTCGGACCGTTGGATCGGCTCCGGGCGGTCGCGGGTGCAGCGCTCCCAGGCATGCGGGCAGCGGGGGTGGAACGGGCATCCCGGCGGGATGGCGGAGAGGCGGGGCATGGATCCCGGAATCTGGACGAGGCGGGCATCGGCGTCCTGGACGAGGGACGGGATCGCGCCCATGAGGCCGCTTGCATAGGGGTGGAGCGGGTTCTGGACCACCTCCCGCACGGGCCCGATCTCCGCGATGCGGCCGGAATACATGACGGCGACGTGGTCCGCAGTCTCGGCGATCACGCCCATGTCGTGAGTGACGAGCATGATGGCGGTGCCGTGGTCACGGCCAAGTCGCTTCAACAGGGCGATGATCTGGGCCTGCACCGACACGTCGAGCGCAGTCGTCGGCTCGTCCGCGATGATGAGCTCGGGCTCCGCGCAGAGCGCGAGCGCGATCACGACACGCTGGCGCATGCCGCCGGAGAACTCGTGCGGGTAGCCGTCGATACGCCGCTCCGGAGCCGGGATGCCGACTTCGGCGAGGAGTTCGATGGCGCGCTTGCGGGCCGCGGAGGAAGAGAGGTTCGTGTGGGTCTGAATCGTCTCGATGAGCTGCTCGCCCACCCGGTAGAGCGGGTTCAGGCTCGTCAGCGGATCCTGGAAGATCATGCCGATGCGCTTGCCGCGCAGCTTGCGCATCTCCTCCGGGTGGAGATTGTCGATCCGCGAGCCCGAGAGCCAGATCTCGCCGCCGGCGATGCGGCCGGGCGGATCGATGAGGCCGATCACCGCCGATCCCGTCACGGACTTGCCGGCGCCGGATTCACCCACGACGCCGAGCACCTCGCCCTTGGCGATGTCGAAGGAGACGCCGTCGATGGCTTTCAGAACCCCGCGGCGGGTGACGAACTCGACCCGCAGATCGCGGACGGAGAGAACGGGTTGGGTCACTAGCGGAGCCTCGGATTGAGCACATCCCTCAGCCAGTCGCCGAGGAGATTGATGGAGAGGGCCAGCAGGATCAGGGCGAGCGCCGGCGTGAACAGGATCCACCACTCGCCCGAGAACAGGAACTGCTGTCCGACGCGGATGAGCGTGCCGAGCGAGGGCTGGGTGGGAGGCATGCCGACGCCGAGGAAGGAGAGGGTCGCCTCCTCGATGATCGCGAGCGCCAGGTTGATAGTCGCGATGACGAGCACCGGTCCCGTCACGTTCGGGAGCACGTGCTTCACCATCACCACGAAGGGCTTGAGGCCGATCAGCCGCGCCGCATCCACATAGACCTTGCTCTTCTCCACCATGGTGGTGGCACGGACGGTGCGGGCGTATTGCGCCCAGTTCGAGATGCCGATCGCGACGATCAGCACCGCAAGGGTGGCGTCCTCCTGCTGCGAGGGCGGGATGAGCCCACGGGCGACGCCGAACACGAGGAGCGCGACGAGGATCGCGGGAAAAGAGAGCTGGATGTCGGCGATGCGCATGATTAGCGCTTCGGTGCGTCCTCCGAGATAACCCGCCATCAACCCGAGCGTGATGCCCACGAACATGGAGAACACCACCGAGGCGAAGCCGACGAGAAGCGACACCCGCGAGCCGTAGAGGATCGCAGAGAACATGTCCCGCCCCTGCGGATCGGTGCCGAGGAGGAAGGTCTTGCCCGTGATCTCGTTCGGCTCCATCGGCTTTGAGAATCCGTCCGAGAGATCGAGCTGCGATGGGTCGAAGGGGTTCTGCGGAGAAAGCACCGGCGCGAAGATCGCGGCCAGGATCAGGACGAGTGCCACGAGTGCGGAGAGGATCGCGACCGGCGAGTGGCGGAAGCTCCAGAGAAAATCCGTGTCCCAGGCGCGGGCGAGAAAGCCGGGCCTAGGCGGGGGCGCCGGGTCAGGTGCGACCGCAGCGGGCGGCGCCGTCTTGAGGTTGAGGCCTTCGGCCATGATCAGTGCGCCCCTCTGGCGGCCGGCGCCCTGAGGCGCGGGTCAAGCGCGAGATAGGTGAGATCCGTGGCGAGGTTCACGACCACGAACACGAAGGCCACGAAGACGAGATAGGCAGCCATCACAGGCACGTCCGCGAACTGCACGGCGTTGACGAAGAGGGCGCCGAGACCCGGCCACTGGAACACGGTTTCGGTGACGATCGCGAAGGCGATCACGGAGCCGAGCTGGAGGCCCGCGATCGTGACCACCGGGATCATGGTGTTTCGCAGCGCATGACGGAATTCGATCACCCGGCCCGGGATGCCCCGCGCCCGGGCGAAGCGGATGAAGTCGGAGCGCATGACCTCCAGCATCTCGGAGCGCACCAGGCGCATGATCAGCGTGAGCTGAAAGAAGCCCAGGGTGAGGACGGGCATCACGAGGGATTTGAGCCCGCTCGTGGTGAGAAGGCCGGTCGACCACCACCCGATCTTGACGGTCTCGCCGCGCCCGAAGGAGGGCAGCCAGCGCAGCTCCACGGCAAAGAGGTAGATGAGCCCGATGCCGATGAGAAACGTCGGCAGAGATACGCCGACGAGGGAGAGGGTCATCACGGCGTTGGCAATGAATCCGTTCCGCCGGATCGCCGCGTAGACGCCAAGACCGACGCCGGCCACGGTGGCAAAGAGGGCGGAGAGTACCGCAAGCTCGACGGTAGCGGGCAAGCGCTCGGCGATGAGCGTCGAGACCGGGCGGGCCTGGCGATAGGAGATGCCGAAATCGCCTTGCACGGCATTGCCGACGAAGCGCGCGAACTGGATCGGGAAGGGCTGGTCGAGGCCCAGGCGCTCGGTGAGTTCGGCCCGGTCCTGCAGGGTTGCCTCCTGGCCCGCCATGTTGGCGACCGGGTCGCCCACGAAGCGGAACATCGAGAACGCAATAAAGGCGACGACGAGGAGAACGACCGCTCCTTGAAGAAGGCTGCGAAGGATGTAAGCGATCATTCGGGGTCCAAAAAAGAAAAAGGAGCGCGCGTGACCGCGCGCTCCACCACAATATCAGTGAATTACATGCCCTTGAAGGCCACGTACTTCATCTTCACCTGGTTCTCGGGATCGACCGGGATCTCGATGCTGTTCTTGGAAGCGTAGGCGAGCATCTGGTGATGGACCGCGATGTAGGGCACGTCGTCCTGCACCTGCTTCCAGATCTCCGCGATCGTGGTATTGCGCTTCGCGGTGTCGACCTCGCTCGCGAGGCTCTCGATTTTCTTGTCGAGCTCCGGGTTGCCATAGCCGGTGGCATTGTTGGCGCCGAACTTGCCCGTCCGCGAGTGGTGCAGATACGTGAAGATGTACTCGGAATCGAAGGTCGGAACGCCCCAGCCGTAAAGGTAGAAGTCGGTCTCCGGCGGCTCCTTCGTGATCAGCGGGAAATGGATCGTCTTCGATTGCGAGACGAGGTTCACCTTGACGCCGATCTGGCCCAGCATGCCGACGACGGCCTGGCAAATGCCCTCGTCGTTGACGTAGCGATCGTTCGGGCAATGCATGGTGGTCTGGAAGCCGTTCTCGTAGCCAGCCTCCTTCAGGAGGGCCTTGGCACGGTTCACGTCCGGCGCCGGAGCCTTGTCGAGCTCAGGAGTCCAGCCGTTCACGAAGGGCGGCATGATCACCCCCGTGGGCACCGCCTGACCGCGCATGACGACGCGCTGGATGGCCTGGCGGTTCACGGCCATGTTCATGGCCTGACGCACCTTCTTGTCCGCGAAGGGGTTCTTGCCCTCGACGTTGTCGGTCTTGAGGTCCTTGGCGCCGACATTGAGGCCGAAGAAGATCGTGCGGTTCTCGGGGCCTTCGGTGACGCGCAGGTTCTGAGTGTTCTTCAGGCGCTCGATGTCCTGCACGGGCACGTCCTGGACGAAGTCCACCTCGCCGGAGAGGAGCGCGGCGACCCGGGTCGCATCTGCTTTGATGGGGGTGTAGATGATCTCGCTGATTTCGAGCGGAACGTCCTTGCCCTTGCCCCAATAGGCGTCGTTGCGCTTCATCACCGTCTTCACGTCCGGCTCGCGGGAGACGAGTTGGAACGCGCCGGTGCCGTTGGCGTTGCGGACCGCGAAGTTCTCTTCCTTGTTCTTGAAGTCCTGGGTCTTGGTGGCGTTGTTGGCCTCGGTCCACTCCTTGTCCATCATGAAGGTGTTGGTCAGGTTGTTGACCAGGAGCGGGTTCGGCCCCTTCGTCTTCACATGAACGGTGAGGTCGTCGACCTTGGTGACGCTGTCGACCGAGGTCAGAAGGCCCTTCATCTCGGAGGTGGGCTGCATGGCCCGGTTCAGGGAGAACACCACGTCATCGGCGTTGAAGGGAGCGCCATTGTGGAATTTCACGCCTTCGCGGAGCTTGAATTCCCAGACGGTCGGGTCGTTCGGGAGCGTGCGCCAGGAGGTCGCGAGGCCCGGCACCAGATTGCCCTTCTGGTCGCGGTTCGCCAGCGGCTCGTAGATGTGATGCGCCAGGGTATGGGTCGCGCCCTCGTTCTGGGAATGCGGGTCGAGGGTGAGCGAATCGCCCACGCGGGCCCAGCGCAGGGTGCGGGCCTCGGCGCTGACGGCGGTCAATGCGGTGGCGGCCAGAAGCGTGGCCGCAAGGGCAAGACGGGTGGCTGACATCGAAGGGTCTCTCCTCTGAAGACGCGGCCCGTTGATCGGGCCGTCATCGAAGGCCCGGATCATAGACGGGAATTTTGCCGTGTCATCGCCGTTTTCGGCCCAAAGAAGCCGAAAATCCGCCCCGACGCGCCCATTGAGGGGTCACGATCCCGGGAGCGGAGGCCCTCGGATCTACCGCAAGCGAGGGTTGAGGGCGTCCCGAAGCCAATCGCCCAAGAGGTTGATGGCGAGCACGAGGACGGCGAGAGCCACTCCCGGAAAGGCCACCATCCACCACTCGCCCGAGAAGAGATAGTTGTTGCCGATGCGGATGAGGGTGCCGAGCGACGGCATCGTCTCGGGCATGCCGGAGCCCAGGAACGACAGGGTGGCTTCCGTGATGATCGCGAGCGCCAGGTTGATGGTGGCGATCACGAGCACGGGGCCGAGCACGTTGGGGAGCACGTGCCGCATCATGATGACGGGCGCCGGCAGACCGATGAGGCGGGCGGCGGCGATGTAGTCCTTGTTCTTTTCCACCATCACGGAGCCGCGCACCGTGCGGGCATACTGGACCCAGAACGAGAGCCCGATGGAGAACACCAGCACCGAGAGCATCGTGGACGGGTCGAGCCGCCCGCCCAGCACCGACTTCACGATGCCGTCGACGAGAAGCGCGATGAGGATCGCCGGGAAGGTGAGCTGCACGTCGGCGACACGCATGATGACCGTGTCGACGGCACCCCCGATATAGCCGGCCATGAGACCGAGGGTGATCCCGAGGGCCGCCGAGAAGGCCACCCCGAGAAATCCCACGAGGAGGGAGATCCGCAGGCCATAGAGGATCGCCGAGAGGATATCGCGCCCCTGCTCGTCCGTGCCGAAGAGGAACGGCATCTGCCCCTCCGCCTCCCAGACGGGCGGCAGGCGGCTGTTCATGAGTTCGAGCTGCGCGGGATCGAAGGGATCCTGCGGCGATACGAGCCCCGCCAAGACGGCCGCCGCCAAGAACAGCACGGTCACGAAGGCCGCCACCATGGTGGTCTTGGAGCGCTTGAAGCTTGCCCAGACGTCGCTGTCGAAGAAACGCGCCGCAAGTGAAAGCTCGGACTTCGCGGCGAGGGCGGGGGTCGGGGCAGGAGCGGCTTGCACGCCTTCGGTCATGGAAGGCCCCCTTACGCCGGCTGCCGGATGGAGGAGCGCAGGCGCGGATCGACGAGCGTGTAGAGGATGTCGACTGCGAGGTTGATGGTCACGAAGATCAGGGCCACCAGGAGCAGGTAGGCCGCCATGATCGGGATATCGACGTTCTGGACGGCCTGCACGAACAGGAGGCCCATGCCGGGCCACTGGAAGACCGTCTCGGTGACGATCGCGAAGGCGATCACGGCGCCGAACTGGAGACCCACGATCGTGATCACGGGAATGAGGGTGTTCTTGAGAGCGTGGCCGAAATGGATGGCCCTGGTCTTGAGGCCCCTTGCGCGGGCGAAGCGGATGTAGTCGGTGCGCATGACCTCCAGCATCTCGGCGCGCACGAGGCGCATGATGAGGGTCATCTGGAAGAGCCCGAGGGTCACGGAGGGCATGATGAGCGCCTTCAAGCCCGACCAGGTGAACAGGCCCGTGGTCCACCAGCCAAGACTCACCGTGTCGCCCCGCCCGAAGGAGGGGAGCCATCCGAGGATCACGGCGAACAGGTAGATCAGCAGGATGCCGATCAGAAAGGTCGGCAGCGACACGCCGATCAGCGACACGGCCTGGAACACCTTGGCGAGGACGCTGTCGCGGCGCAGGGCCGAATAGACGCCCATGAGAATGCCGAAGACCAGCGCGAAGATCGTCGCGCAGATCGCGAGTTCGAGGGTCGCGGGCATGCGCTCGGCGAGAAGCGTGGAAACCGGTTGCCGGAATTGATAGGAGACGCCGAACTCGCCCTGGACGGCTCGGATGACGTAACGCCCGAACTGCACGGGCACGGGATCGTCGAGCCCCAGCGAGCGGCGCACCTGCTCGCGCTCAGCCGCGGGGGTGTCGATGGAGACGATCTGATTCACCGGGTCGCCGGCGAAGCGGAACATCCCGAAGGCAATGACGCCGACCGCGAATAGGACGGCGATCGCCTGGAGGGCACGGCGAAGGATAAACGCGAGCATTCAGCGACTTTCTTCACCCTCCCTTTCCGCAGGAGGGTGGGCGGCTGGAGCGGGTCGGGGCGGATGCGACGGCCGCGACAGCCCCTCTCCGCCCCCTCGCGGGAGGTACCCTCCCCCGCATAGGGGGAGGGCTGGAACCGCCCTCTACTCCTTGCGGGCCCAGTAGAGCAGGACCGAGTTGTCGGCGCGCTGAGTCAGCTTCACCTTGTTGGACACGCCCCAGGCCAGCGCCTGCTGGTGGAGCGGGATGTAGCCGTAATCGTCGAAGGCGAGCTTGAAGGCCTGCTTCATGAGGTCTTCGCGCTTGGCCTTGTCGTTCTCGACGAGCACCTTGTCGGCGAGGGCGTCGTGGTCCTTGTTGCAATAGCCGCCCACGTTCGACTCGCCGCGGGAGGATTGCGGGTTGTCGCGGCAGCCTTGGATATCAAACAGGACGTTGTGCCCGTCGAAGGTGCCGGGGGTCCAGCCGAGGAGATAGAAGGAGGAATTGTAGTTTCCGGCCTTCAGGATCTTCGCGAAGTACTGGGCCTTCGGCTGGGCCAGCAGGTTCACCTTGATGCCGGCGCGGGCGAGCATGGAAACCACCGCCTGGCAGATCGCCTCGTCATTGACGTAGCGGTCGTTCGGGCAATCCATGCCGACCTCGAAGCCGTTCGGGTAGCCCGCATCGGCCAGGAGCTTCTTGGCGGCGTCCACGTCGTATTTCGGACGCTGGAACTCCTGCTCGAAGCCCACGAGCTCCGGGGCGATCATCAGCGGCGACGGGGTCGCGAGGCCGCGCATGACGCGGCTCTTGATGGTCTCGATATCGATCGCCTGGTAGAACGCCTGCCGGACGCGCTTGTCCTTGAAGGGGTTCTTGCCCTTCACGTTGGAGAAGAGAAGCTCGTCGCGGATCTGGTCGAAGCCGAGGAAGATGGTGCGGAGCTCCGGCCCGGTGAGCACCTTCGCGTTCGGGCTCGAGTTCACGCGCTGAATGTCCTGCAGCGGAACGGGCTCGATCACATCGACTTCGCCGGAGAGGAGCGCTGCGACGCGCGTCGCGTCCGAACCAATCGGCGTGAAGATGATTTCGGTGAGGTTATGCTCCGCCTTATCCCACCATTTGTCGTTCGGCTTGAAGATGGTTCGGACGCCGGGCTGGTGGCTCTCGATGCGGAACGGGCCGGTGCCGTTGGCGTTGAGCGCCGAGTAGCTCGGGCTCGTTGCCGAAGCGGGCGTCGGAGCGGCGGTGTTGTTCGCCTCGGCCCACTCCTTGTCCATGATGTACCAGGTGTCCCACTGGGCATTCAGGATCGGGTTGGGGCTCTTGAGCTTCACGTCGACCGTGTGGTCGTCGACCTTCACCCACTCCGAACTCGTGGGAACGCGGGTCTGGAAGTTCGATCCTTGAGCGCGCACGCGCTGGGCCGAGAAGATCACGTCGTCGGCGTTGAAGTCGTTGCCGTTATGGAACTTCACACCCTTGCGCAGGAACAGACGCCAGGTCAGGCCGTCCTCGCTCGTTTCCCAGCGCTCGGCGAGGCTCGGCTGGATCGTGAGATCCTTGCTGCGCCGCGTGAGGCCCTCATACACATGGCCGAGATGCGCGTTGGTGGTGGTCTCGTTCAGCGTGTAGGGATCGAGCGACTTGAGATCGCCTTGGTTGGCATAGCGCAGGGTGTTGGCCATCGCCGTGGTGGCGAGGAGCGACGCGGCGGCGGCCGCGAGCAGGGTCGCACGAGATTTCATGGAAGTCGTTCTCCGCTGGATGCCTCCGCAGGGGTGGCGGCAGGCCTTCTTGGTTTTGTCGGAAGCCGCATCGGCGGCCTCCCTCCCCTGGAGGCTTCACGTTAAACGGGGAGAGGGGCCGGGGTCCAGTCCCCTCCCCGACCTGCGGCCATCCCGAGTCCTTCCCGAATTTCCCGGCAGCGCGGCGCTCAGGTGCACAGCTCAGCCAGGAGGCGGCGCAGCAATCGCTCGCCGGCCTCCAGCTCACTTACCTCGATGTATTCGTCCGGCTGGTGCGCCTGTGCGATATCGCCGGGCCCGCACACCACCGCCGACCAGCCGACGCCCTGGAAGATGCCGGCCTCCGTGCCGTAGGAGACCACATGGGTTCCGTTGTCGCCGGTGAGCCGACGGGTGAGGCGCTCGGCCTCCCCCTCGACCTCGGGCCTGAGGCCGGGGATTTCGGAGAGAAGCTCGATGGCGATGCCGGTCTCCGGGGCAATCGCCCGCATGCGGGGCTCGACGATGTCGCGGGCATAGGCCCGGTAGCGTTCGAGGTAATCCCACGGGCTTTCCGTCGGGACGGCGCGGATGTCGCTGAAGAACCAGGCCGAGGAGGCCACCACATTGGCGGCCGATCCCCCCTGGACCATCCCGCAATGGAGCGTGGTGTAGGGCGGCTCGAAGGGGCTCGCCCCGTCCGCGCGGCGCCGGTTCTCCTCCATGGTGTCCTCGTGCCAGGTGATCAGGCGGGCCGCCTGCTTGACGGCGCTCACCCCCTGGTCGATCCGGCTCGAATGCACGGCGCGTCCCGTGACGGTGGTCCTCAGCTGCACCGAGGCCTTGTGCCCCGTCACCACCGCATGGCGCGTCGGCTCGCCCACGACGACGGCGGCGGGCCGCGGGAGCATCTCAGCCATCTCGCGGACCATGGAGGGCGCCCCGCGGCAGGCCAGCTCCTCATCGTAGGAGAGGGCAATGTGGACCGGGCGCTTGAGGGGGGCTCGGGTCATCTCCGGGACGAGGGCGAGGACGAGAGCATCGAACCCCTTCATGTCGCAGGCGCCGCGGCCGTAGAGCCGCCCGGCCCGCTCCGTGAGCGTCCAGGGATCGGTGCTCCAGGCCTGCCCCTCCACGGGCACCACGTCGGTGTGGCCGGAGAGCACGACACCGCCTTCGACCTGGGGTCCGATGGTGGCATAAAGGTTCGCCTTGTCGCCCTCCGGGCTCGGGACGAGGCGGCTCTCGATCCCATGCTGTGCAAGCCAGTCGCGGCAGAAATGGATAATGTCGAGGTTGCTGGAGGTGGAGACGCTCGGGAAGGCCACGAGGCGGGCCAACATGTCCTTGGTCGACAGGGTCATCGATTCTCCTTTGGCCCTGATGGATTGCGAGGGCCCGGTCCCTGCCCTCCAGCTCCGAGGGTCTTGTGGGGGCCTTTGACGCGGCGCATGCCGCTCAGGCGCGGCACCTCCCTAGCGTAAACCCCTCCCTTGACCAAACAAGGCCGGGTCTGCTTCGGTCTCACGGACGAAGCGTCCTTGATTTCAGAGCAAAAAGGCTTGCCTCATGCCGATCATCAATCGCGTTGCGGACCTCTCCGACGAGATCGCCACCTGGCGGCGCGACTTTCACGAGAATCCGGAACTGCTCTTCGACGTGCATCGGACCGCCGGCATCGTTGCTGAGAAGCTGAAGGAGTTCGGCTGCGACGAAGTTGTGGCGGGCCTCGGCCGCACGGGCGTGGTCGGCGTCATCCGGGGCCGTAACAACGGTTCCGGCAAGGTGATCGGTCTGAGGGCCGACATGGATGCGCTCCCGATCGAGGAAGCCACGGACGTTCCCTACAAGTCCAAGGTGTCTGGTAAGATGCATGCCTGCGGCCATGACGGTCACACCGCCATGCTGCTCGGCGCCGCCAAGTATCTCGCCGAGACCCGCAACTTCGACGGCACCGCCGTGATGATCTTCCAGCCCGCAGAGGAAGGCGGCGGGGGCGGGGACGCCATGGTGAAGGACGGCCTCATGGAGCGCTTCGGCATCCAGGAGGTCTACGGCATGCACAACATGCCCGGGATTCCGGTGGGCCAGTTCGCGATCCGTCCCGGCCCGATGATGGCCGCCGCCGACCGCTTCACCATCCATATCGAGGGCAAGGGCGGTCACGCGGCCCGGCCGTTCGAATGCATCGATCCGATCTTGGTCGCAAGCCACGTGATCACCGCCCTGCAATCCATCGTGTCGCGCAACGTCGATCCCCTCGACTCCGCGGTCGTTTCGGTCTGCACCGTGAAGGCCGGCGAAGCCTTCAACGTGATCCCGCAGACCGCAATGCTGCTCGGAACCGTGCGGACGCTCACGGCCGAAGTCCGCGACCTCTGCGAAACCCGGATCAAGGCCGTCGTCGACAACGTGTGCGCGGCCTTTGGGGCCAAGGCCACGATCGAGTACAACCGCGGCTACCCCGTGACCGTGAACGATCCGATCAAGACAGACTTCATGGTGAAGGCCGCCGAGCAGGTGGGCACCGGAGTCGATACCACGGTGCTTCCGCTCATGGGCGCGGAGGATTTCTCCTACATGCTGGAGAGCCGCCCCGGCGCGTATATCTTCATCGGCAACGGCGATACGGCTGGCGTCCATCACCCGGCCTACGACTTCAACGACCAGGCGGCGCCGTACGGCGTCTCCCTGTGGGCGAAGATCATCGAAACGGGAATGCCGGCGCGCTGAGGCTTCTTCCACGGGCTTCCGATCGGGGATCGGAAGCCCTTGTCTCATGGTTAGCCGTTGCCCGATTCCCGCAGCGGGGCAGCAAGGTTGCGGGGCGGAACGAACTATCGCGCGGACAGGACCAGCGCCTCGGCCTGTTCCAGGAGAGGCCAACGGCGCCGCGCATCGGCCCAGGCGCCGGCGAGGGGCTCGAAGGTGAGGTGGATCCGGTGTCGGCCCGCCGGAACAGGCACCGCGCGAAAAATCCCGTTCGCCCGCAGGATCGGCACCTTCTGCCCATCCAGCGTCGCACGCCACCAGGGGTGATGGGGGTCGTTGATCACGAGATGGCCGTCGGCCATTGCCTCGACCTCCACCTCGATTGCCGTATTGGCGTAGGAGATCACCCGGGTCTGACCCGCCGGCCCTAGAGTCGGCGCCCTTGGCGCGGCAGGCGGTTCGAGCAGCACCGTGCTGGAGAGGTCGACTTCCGACCAATGCCCCGTGCTGATCAGAGCCTCGAAACGGACGGCCTCCACACCGGTCACGAAGGCGACCCGCGGGACGGCACGGGGATTCTCGTACAGGAAGCCGTCGGGGGACTGGAGCAGAAGAGCGAGATCGCCAGACTTCAGGAGAGGATCGATCTTCTCCACGGGAACGCCGGTCGCGATGAAGCGCAGCCCCAGCTGATCCGCGAGGCGCGAACGATAGGAGGGGAATAGCGGCGCGAACCGGCGCTGATCGGGAAGCGCCGCATGGTCGCCCGCTCCCGTCGCGGCCGTGTAGGGCGCAAGCCTGACGGGATTGTAGCCAAGCGTGTTGTGGAGGCGGTGCACGAGGCTGGCATTGGGCCAGTGGAAGCCGAGGCCTGCGAGTTCCACCCGATCGAGGCTCCCCTCTCCGAGGCGGGCCTTGAGGGCGGCGAGGAGTTCGTTGCGGCTCTCCGGCCGCAGCACATCGAAGTTGGCTGGCGGCAGGGCCGTGGATTCGTTCGGGCCGTTGTTCCATGCGAGATCAGCAACGAGAAGACCGAGCAGCGCCGCAAGGGCAATCCTGCTCGAACGCTGCACGAGCACCGGCAACGCCGAGAGGAGCGCGAAAGCCGCGGCCCAGCACAGGGACGCTTTGACGATGGGCCAAGCCGCGAGGGGAAGCGTGTCCTTCGTAAGGGCGAGGGCCATGCCGGCCGCCGCGGCGGCCATGAAGAACGCCGCCTCGCCGAAGCCCGGCAAGGGATGGGCCGAGATCGACCCGGTCCAGATGCGATGGGTCGCATAGCCGGCCAGCAAAGCGCCAAGCGCGCCCAGCAGGAACGTGGCATCGGCGGGACGCCGGAACAGATCGATGCCGGGCATGAGCGCGAACATCGCCTCGAAGGCCGGCGTGTAGCGCCCGAGCCCATAGAGCAGCATCAGCCCGAGACCGATCGCGAAGACGCGGACCTCGCGCACCCAGAAGAGGCCGCGGAGGGTGCCGGCGACGAGGAGCGCCATGGGGAACGCGCCGAGATAGAGCACCCCCATGTTGCGGGCGAGAAACAGATCGACGGGCCCCCAGAGCGGACTGGGCGGCCCCCAGTAATCCTTGAACGGTCCATCGACGCCGAACAGGTTCGGGATCACGGCCGTGAGCAGGAGGCCGGGATGGAGCGACCCCTGGGCGGCGCCGACATAATCGATCGCGGGTCTGTTGGACTCCCCCGCGAGAAGCACCGTCAGCATCACGGGAACGGTCACGACGAGCGCACCGCCGATGGCGCCGGCAACGAGTGGGGCAATCGAGCCGAGGATCCGACGCCCGGCATCACGCGAGAACCAATGGTCGAGGACGACCGCGGCCAGGAGCCAGAGCCCGAGATAAGCGACCTGATCGCGCCCGAGTGCCATCACCCCCGCGGCAAGGCCCGCCAGAAAGCCGTAGCCGAGGGACCGACGCTCCAGCGCGCGCAGGAGCAGCATAAGGGCGATAGGCCAGGCCGCGAGGCTGAGGATCTGGCCGACATGCTGGACCCGCCAGGCGGCCGAGGCCCCGAACGCGAAGGCGAGCGCGGCGACGAGCGCGCCGGCCGGATGCCAGCCCCGATCCCGGAACAGCAGAATGAAGAAGAGGCCGCCGATTCCAAGCGAGCCCAGCACCACCGCGTCGAAGGCCTGGAAGCCGGGATTGGCATCGAACCAGGCGAGGGCGAGGAATTGCGGCGAGAAGATCAGGGATTGCGGATCGGCGATCTGCGGCGAGCCCGAGAAAACGAAGGGCGTCCAGAACGGCGCCTCACCCCGGTGGAGAGACTGCGCGAGAAACTGCAGCTGCGGGTAGAAATGCGCCTTGGCGTCCCAGGGGATGGTCACGGCACCGAGGAGCCAGGGCGACGACAGGATCGCCCAAGCAACAATGAACAGCAGCGCCGCGGCGGCGTAGGAGGGGCGGTGCGGGGTCACGCGTTCCGCCGCTCCTCGGATCTCGGGCTGCCGCATGATCTCGAAGGTTTTGCACCTTTTCGGGATCGTTCTCTAGAGCATGTCGTGCAACGGCAGGCACTACTTCTGCTACGGCAGCATGCGATGGCGGACCGGGACGAGCGGAATGTGCCTCCGCGAAACCGCAATCCGCTTCAATCCTGCATCGGCGTGCGGACCGCCAGCGTGTCGAGGTCGATGAAATGACCGGCGCGCTCCCGCTTCGAGGCGAGATAGCGCACATTCTGAAGGGTGGGCCGCCCGATCACGCGCTGATCGGAGACCACCTCGAGCCCGGCCCGCTCCAGCGCCCCGATCTTCTCCGGGTTGTTGGTCATGATCCGCACGCGGCCGACGCCGAGCTGGCGCAGCATCTCGGCCGCGAAATCGAAGCGGCGGCCGTCGAGATCGAAGCCCAGCACCTCGTCGGCATCATATGTGTCGTAACCCTGGGACTGGAGCTTGTAGGCTTTGATCTTGTTGGCGATGCCGTTCCCGCGCCCCTCCTGGTCGAGATAGAGGAGAATGCCGCCCTCGCCTTTCGCCATGGCCGCGACGGTGTCACGGAGCTGGTCGCCGCAATCGCATTTGAGCGAACCGAAGAGGTCGCCCGTCAGGCAGGCGGAGTGCAGGCGCACCGAAACGGCCTGCGTGAGATCGGGCTTGCCGACGACGATGGCGACTTGATCGCGTAGTCCCTCGCCACCGCGAAACACCACGAACTCCGTCTCCGGAGCGCCCTCCAGAGGAACCGGGGCGCGGCTCACGAGCGTGACGTCGCGGGCCTTCGCGGAGCGGTAGCCGCGGATCGCCTCACCGGACACGGCGAGCACTGCGGGATCCACCTCGATCCCACGCGAGACCGGCACCACCACGACGGCGGGGAGGAGCAGGGAAAGACGCGCCAGTTCGAGGGCTTCCTCATCGATGGATGAGACCGGCCCGACGGGAGCGTCGATGCGGGCGTCGATCTTGAGGGCGAGCGCCTCGACGCGGTCGAGATCGATCACAGGGAGCGCCACCGTGCCTGCCTGCGTGCGGTCGAGGCCGAGCCGGCGCAAGCGAGGCGCAGGAAGCACGAGGCGGGATCCGCCGGCGGCTGCGGCCTCCAGGCAGGAAATCGGCAGCCCGTGGAGAGCCTCGACGCCGAACACCAGCGCCCGGGAAGCCTCGCCTTCGACCAGCACGGGACGGCCACCCCGGAATTCGGCGATCGCTCGGTCAACGGCGAGGAGATCCGTGCCCTCGGACAAGCTCAACACGAGACGCATCATGATTTTCACCTAACCCCACATCGCCGGCTTTGACGGGCCCTGGCTTGTTCCCGGAATTGACACGGCTGCTCAGGAAGGCTGACGGCAGCACATCCGGTGAACCGCGCACCCATACATCGTTCAACGAAAACTTAACAGCCGAACCCGAATACGGGATGAACGGCCGGCCGGATCAGAAGCGGGGCAGTGGCGCGGCGTTATTGTCGCGATCACGACCATGAGATGAGGGCGGGGCCGACTGGCGGCAAGGGTGGAGGCGGTGCAAAGCCTTCGGAGGTTGCGATCTTCGGCTCGGATCATGGAAAGCAAAGCCGGGTCCGAAAGTGGCTCGGGACAACTCCTGCGATCAAAACCTTCGTTTTGGCGCAGATGAACAGCCGGATGCGACAGCACCGGACAGGCCTCTCCTGCCTGGAATGGTCAAGCCGCATCGGCTAGAACGGGGCGTCACCAAGTTCGATCCGGGGAGTACGACGATGGGCACGCCTTCCGCCCCACGGGCGGGTGATGTCAGGTTTCGGGCCGGAGCCGGATCGTCCGGGGCCTATTCCCCCGGTCAGAAGGCGCTCCATTGGACGATGGCTCTCATTATCGTGACCCTCGTTCCAGCCGGCCTCACGATGACACGGCTCGGGCCCGGTTCCCTGACCAACACCATCTACGAGGTGCACAAATCCTTCGGCCTCATGATTTTCGCCCTTGCCCTGATGCGCCTTGCGTTGCGGCTGCTGCGCGGCGCCCCTCCGCTGGTTCCGGGCCTGCCGGCCTGGCAACGGGCCGCCGCCCACGGCTCCCACATTGCACTCTACATCCTGATCGTGCTGGTACCCCTGGCGGGCTGGGCCGGCACATCGGCCTGCTGCGCGCCCGTGAAGCTGTTCTGGACTTTCAGCCTGACCCTGCCGGTCGAGGGCGGGATGGAGCGCGCAAAGCAGATCTTCGCAGTCCACGAGGCCCTCGCCCTGACCCTAACAGGCATCGTGCTCATCCACGTCGCGGCCGCGCTGCACCACCATCTGATCCGGCGGGACGCCACGCTCCGGCGCATGCTGCCGGGCTCCTTGGTGTGACGCCTCACCGGTGGTGGGACGTTCAGAGGTGACGACACCTCACCCTGGGAGCGCGAGGCAATCCGTGTGGCCGACGAGGCAGGATGCGCCCGCAAGCCGGGCCTTGAGCCAGCCCGCGACGGTGTTCTCCGGAACCCGGCCGGTTTCGTGCACGGCCTGCGCGACCCCGCGGGCGAGTTCACGGGTGAGATCGCGATCAGCGGTTCCCAGACGCCACGGGCTGTCCTCGCATCGAACCCGGTAGCCGCAGGCCTCGAAGGTCCCCACGAGCGCCGCCGTGGCCCTGGGCCCCGCCGAGGGTCCAAACCCCTTGTCACCGCCCTGATGGGCATGGAAGGCGGAGAGCAGCGTCGCATCGTCCGGGTGAGGAGGCTCCCAGGCCTCGGCCCCGTTATAGGTGAGCGCGGTATAAAAGGCTGCCCGGCGCTCGGCGACCGCCTTTGCGAAGCGCTCGATCCAGGCATCCGAAACGAGGTCGAAGAGTGCCGCGGCGGTCACGAGATCCGGCCCGCAATCGAGCAGCCCGCCGGCCCCGGCGGAGAGATCGGCTTCGTGAAATCGAACCCGGATGGTCCGACCCGCAAACGACAAGAGCAGACTGTCGCCCTGCGGCTCCGCGGTCTCGGCCCAGGCGGCGAGGCGCTCGCGGGCGGCCACGAGGAGGGCTGGGTCGTGATCGACGAGATGCCAATCCTGAACCGCCCCAAGGAACGGCGCCGTGGCACGCAGATTCGAGCCAGTCCCGCAGCCGAGATCGACGACCGTGATGGGCTCCCGGCCGGCGCAGTGGGCGCGCAGGGCATCGAGCAGCGCGCGGTTGCGGGCAGCATGGTCGGCAGGCTCCCGGAGGGCGAGCCAATCGGCGCTGAATCCGCTCATCGGAAGACCCTCTGCAAGCCCATCGCCATGCAGGCCGGTGTCGCGAAGCCGCTCATGCCAGGGCTCTTTCCAAGGCCTCGGCTACCCGAGCCGCCGTGTCGCTCCAACGGGGCAGCCGCTGCCCCGCTGCCCAGGACGCGTCGCTCAACCGCCGGCGCAGCGCTTCGTCCGTGATGGCCTGGCGCAGGGCGCCGGACAAGGCTGCGGCATCCCCCGGCGGGACCTTCAGGGCCCCGGCCGCGGCGGTCTCGTCGGCCGCTCCGCCGGTCGAGACCACGAGCGGCAAACCCCGCGCCATCGCTTCCGCCAAGCCCATTCCGTAACCCTCGAACAGGGAGGCCGACACGAACAGATCGGCTCCCTGGTAATGGGACTCCAGAGCGGCGTCGTCGACCGCGCCGGCGAGCTCGATGCGGCTGTCGAGGCCGGCCCCGGCGATGGCGTCGCGAAGCGCCGCCACGGCGGCGGGGTTGCGGTCGAGGGCTCCGACGATGGTGGCCCGCCAGGGGAGATCCGCCAGGCCGGCTAGCGCCTCGACCAGGATGTCGAAGCCCTTTCGTGGCGAGACGGCGCCGACGGCGAGAACCCGAACGGGCATCGCCCGCCCTCGCGCTCGCGGCGCCGGCTCCGTGCCGGGTTCGGCCACCGTGATGCGCTCGGAGGGCACGGCGAAATCCGCCGCGAGGAGCCGTGCCGTGAGGGGGCTCGTGACAATCACGTGCCGGGCTCTCGCGAGGGCTCTGGTCTCCGTGTCGACGAGGGCCTTCTGCCGCTCTGGGGTGAGCCCCGCCTCCAGCCCGAGCGGATGATGCACGAGGGCGACGACCGGCCGCTGCAGCTCCGAGATCAAGGCCTCGGGCATGGCCCCGTAGGCGAGCCCGTCGACGAGGAGAAGCGCATCGGGCGGCGTGCCGGCGATGAGCCGCGCGGTCAGGGCCAGATCGGCCGCCGAGGGATCGGGGTAGCCTCCGGGAAGGGCGAGATGCCGGATCGGGAGGCCCATGTCGGACAGGCGTTCGAGGAGATGTCGGTCGAAAGCATAGCCGCCGGTCGGGGTGGAGAGGTCGCCGGGGATGGCAAAAACCACGTCACGCACCGCCACGCCCCTCACATTCTTTCGGACCGATACGGCTTCACGCGGCGATCGGACCTTCGAACCACGCCCGCGCCACATCGGATTCGTGCAGCGTCACACGAATGCGGGTGACGCCCTCCGAACCCGGGCCGAGGTCGCCGCGCCGCGCGGCCCCGGCCATCGCATCGAAGATGTGCCGCGACAGGAACTCAGTGGTGGTGTTCTGACCCGCGAATTGGGGCAGCGCGTCGAGGTTCTGATATTGCAGCGGGCCCAAGGTGGCCTTCAGGGCATCGTGCGCGCGCCCGATATCGACCACCACGGCATCGGGGGTCAGCGTCTCGCGGAAAAAGGCCACGTCCACCACGAAGGTAGCCCCGTGCAGGCCCTGCGCCGGACCGAACAATTCGCCCTTGAACGAGTGGGCGATCATGATGCGGTCGCGGACCTCGACGGCGTACATGCGGCTCTTTCCTTCTGGCTTGGGGCTGTTTCCCTGTCGTGGAATCAGCTGTCATCTGTCGTGCAACGCATATTCTTCACGTGAGCCGGATCCACGTCACTCTGATCAACGCATCAGGAGTAGCGGATAGCAGTGGCGAGGCCGGGAGCGCCATCCGCAAAAAGGCGCGGCAGCGCTTCAGGCAGATCGCCGAACGCCAGCTCCTCGGTGATCAGCAGGTCGAGGCGTTCGTCGTCGAGGAGGGCGAGCGCCTTGGCGAGGCGGCGCCGATAGTCCCAGCGCGGACGCCGGGAGGGGGCGATCTGACCAACCTGCGAAGAGACGAGGCGCAGGCGGCGGCTGTGGAAGTCGCCCCCGAGCGGCGCCTCGACCGGACGGTCGCCGTACCAGCTCATCTCGACGATCGTGGCCTCGTTCCCTGCGCAGGCGAGCGCGCAGGCGAGTCCGGGCCCCGTGGCGCTGGCGTGGAACACCACGTCGGCCTCGCCAGGTGCATCGAGGGGTCTCGTGAAGGCGGCCCCGAACGCCTCGACGACCGGCCTCCGGGCGAAGTCGATATCGGCCACCGTGACCTCCGCGCCCGGCAGCCGTGCCGCAAGATACGCGACGAGAAGTCCGACGACACCGGCCCCGACGACGAGGATCCGGTCGCCGGGGCCCGCTCCCGAATCCCATAGGGCGTTGAGTGCCGTTTCCATGTTGGCGGCCAGCACCGCGCGGCGGGCCGGCACCCCGTCGGGAACAGGATGGAGCAGAGTGGGGGGCAGGTCGAAGGCGCTTTGATGCGGATGCAAGGCGAATACGGTGCGCCCGGCCAGAGCCCCGCTTTCCACGATGCCGACCGCGCAATAGCCGTACTTCACGGGAAACGGGAAATCGCCCTCCTGGGCTGGGGCCCGCATGCGCTCGCCCTCGGCCATCGACACCCGGCCGCGGAAGACGAGCCGTTCGGTGCCGCGGCTCAACGCGGTCCAAAGCGTCCGCACGCGCGCGTCTCCGTCCGAAAGCGGCCCGAGGACAACGGGCCGCAGCTCCGACCGCTCCCGGGCCACGTACCAGAGAGCGCGCGCCTCCCCGTTCATTGACGCTTCAGAGAATTCGCGCTTCATCGACCCCGCGCCCTTCGAGCCCCCCAGACCGAGCTGCCCGTGACCGAGCCCACTCCCCTGACGTCCGACCTCGGCCTGTTGAGCCGGACCCTTAATACGCCGACGGGCTCCCAGTCCATGGCGGCGTTGAACCGCCGGCGCGCCTTCGTGATCGTCGTGAATGTCGCGACCTATGGTGTGCTGGCGGCCTGGATGGCGGGCATCCTCGGGGCGGGCGGCTGGACGCTCGTGGACGGCCTGCTCTTTGCCGGCTTCCTCGTCGCGACGCCCTGGACCGTGCTCGGCTTCTGGAACGCGGTGCTGGGCCTCTGGCTCCTCCACGGCCGTCGCGACGGTCTGGCGGCCGTGGCGCCCTTCGCCGCCGTGGCGGAGCGTGGCGAGCCGATCCGCGTCCGTACCGCGATCCTGATGACGCTGCGCAACGAGGATCCCGACCGCGCCTTCCGCCGCCTCAAGATCGTGAAGGCGAGCGTCGATGCCACGGGCTCTAGCGAGCGCTTCGCCTATTTCGTCTTGAGCGACACATCGAACCCGGCGGTCGCCGAGGCCGAGGAGGCTGCCTTCGCGGCCTGGCGCGGAGAGGTTCGCGATCCCGAGAGCCTCGTCTACCGCCGCCGCGCGGAGAACATCGGCTTCAAAGCCGGCAACCTGCGCGACTTCTGCGGGACGCATGGGCGCAAGTTCGATTTCATGCTGCCGCTCGATGCTGACAGCCTGATGTCCGGCGAGGCGATCCTCCAGCTCGTGCGCATCATGCAGGCGCATCCGCGGCTCGGCATCCTGCAGAGCCTCGTCGTCGGGGCGCCGGCCACGAGCGCCTTCGCGCGTATCTTCCAGTTCGGCATGCGGCACGGCATGCGGCCCTACACCATGGGCTCGTCCTGGTGGACGGGCGAATGCGGGCCGTTCTGGGGCCACAACGCGCTCGTGCGCATCGCCCCCTTCGCGGAGCATTGCGACCTGCCGGTGCTTCCCGGCGGTCCGCCGCTCGGCGGCCACGTGCTCTCCCACGATCAGGTGGAAGCCACCCTCATGCGGCGTGCGGGCTACGAGGCGCGAGTCCTTCCCCAGGAGGGCGGATCCTGGGAGGAGAACCCGCCCACGATCTTCGAGTTCTCGACCCGGGATCTGCGCTGGTGTCAGGGCAACATGCAGTATTTCAAGCTGCTCGGTCTTCCGGGCCTCAAGGCCATGAGCCGCTTCCAGCTCGCCTGGGCGATCCTGATGTTCATCGGCGTGCCCGCCATGACCGGAATGATCGCGCTTGCGCCCTTCAAGGCCCTCGAGGGCGACCCGTTTCCCGCAGGCGCTGCGATCGGGCTCTATCTGACGTTCCTCGGGATGTATCTCTCCCCGAAACTCGCCGGTCTCCTCGACATTCTGCTCACCCGCGGCGGGGTCGCGCGATACGGAGGCCTGAGACGATTCCTCGCCGGTGCCGCGACCGAGGTCGTGTTCTCGTTCCTGCTCGGGGCCGTGACCACGTTCCGCCTGACCCTGTTCATGATCGGCCTCCTCTTCGGCCGCTCGGTGGTGTGGAACGGTCAGGCGCGCGACGCCCATGGGGTCGCCTGGGCGACGGCGGTGCGGGGCCTTTGGCCGCCCTTCGTGTTCGGCCTCGTGGTCTGCGGAGCGCTCTCCATCCTCGCGCCTCAGGCGTTTCTCTGGAGCCTGCCGCTCACGGCAGGGTATCTCGTCGCAATCCCCTTTGCGGTCGTGACCGCCATGCCCTCCCTCGGGGGCTGGATGGTCGAGCGGCGCCTGTGCTCGATCCCGGAGGAGTCTGAGATTCCCGCTGAAATCCGTGCGCTCCGCGAGGCCGCATGAGCCTGCCGCCCGCCACGGAAGCGATCTCCCGGTCGCTGCGCCTCTACCACGGGCCCGGTGCCCCGAAAGCCGCGATGGATGCGCTCTATGCCCGCTTCGTTGCGCCGGGCGATCTCGTCTTCGACATCGGGGCGCATGTGGGCGACCGCATCTCCTCCTTGCGCCGGCTCGGCGCCCGCGTGGTGGCCCTTGAGCCTCAGGCCGGACCTGCGCGGGCCCTTCGCCTCATCCACGGCCGCGACCCGCAGGTCACGCTCGTGGCCGCCGCGGCGGGGGAACGGGAGGGCGAGGTGACCTTCCATGTCAACAGCGCCAATCCGACGGTCTCGACCGCATCCGTGGAATTCCTCGCTGCCGCCGAGGGAGCCGGTGGCTGGGAGGGTCAGGTCTGGGACAGGACAGTGACGGTGCCCTGCCTCACCCTCGACACGCTGATCGCGCGCTACGGGCGACCGGCCTTCGTGAAGGTCGACGTGGAGGGTTTCGAGGACCGGGTTCTCGCAGGCCTCAGCATCCCGGTCCCGGCACTCTCGTTCGAGTTCACGACGATCGCGCGCGAGGGCGCCGAGCGCTGCCTCGAGCGCCTCGCGGCGCTCGGTCCCTACCGGTTCAACGTGGCCCTCGGGGAAAGCCAGGAGCTCACCTTCGCGGAGCCGATCCCGCTCGATGCGATGAGCGCGCATCTCGGCGCCCTTCCCCACAGCGCCAATTCCGGCGATGTGTACGCCGTGCTTCAACGCTAGCCAGGCTTTCCATGCGCGCTGTTCTCGCCGTCCTCTTGGCGCTCGGTCTTCTCGGCTCCCGTACCAGTCGGGTGCTGATGCGTTCTGTTCTCGTGGCGCTGGGTCTTCTCGGTCCCGTTCACGCCGCGAGCCTCGACGGCGTCGCCGTCGACGTCGTGAATGCGAGCGAGCCGGTGCTCTGCGCCGAGAAGGACAACGTGAGCCTCACCTTCGCGTCGCCCGAGGTGCGCCGCTTCCACATCGAAGCCGCGCATCCCGTCTATGTGGGCGGCGTCAGGGAGGACCGCTACGCGCCGGACTGGACGGCCTGCGAGGATATCTCGGCGGCGACGTCCGAGATCCGCCCGCCCCGGAAGGTGACGTTCTACGAGGATGTGGAGCTCTGGCTCACGGGCTACAGCTTCGCCAATTTCTGGCGCGACAAGGATGTCCCGTTTCGCGTCGGCGACCGGGTCGAACATGGGCTCCACATCGTGCAGCTCTGGGTGCGCCGCAACGAGCGGGCCGAGGAGGTGCTCGTTCTGTACCCCGCCGACGGCTATTGGCGCATCCGGCCCCTGCCTCCGGCCCACCTCGGCTGGAGTTCCTATGGATCCTCTTTTCTCGTCGGACCCGTGGAACAGGCCGGACGGCCAGTCGTGAACATCAAGGATGTGGCCTTCGATCCGGCGACGAAAACCTTCCGCCTCGCCTTCGATGCGGGCGGGACGGCCACGATCGTGCTCAACACCCTCGACCGCGAGCGCCTCACCCTCGACGTGTCCTTCGACGGGCCCGTCACGGGAAAACCCTTCGCGGCCCTGCGCTCCATGTATGTCACGGAGTTCAACGCGGACGTCGCCCGCGTGGCGGCCCGGGAGAAGGACGCGCGGGGGTGGCGCGAGGAGCCCATCATGGCCTTCAAGGGCGGCCGCGTCACGGATCTCTGGGCCGGCCGCCTCGTGCCCTCGCGGCACAACACGAGCGCCCCCGACATGGTCTTCAACCGCTTCCGCTCGACGCCTTGAGGCGAGTATAGTAGCTCGATGATCCTCAACCGCTCCCGCTCGACGCCTTGAGGCGCGTGGGGCGCAAGCCCCGGACGAGGCGTCCGTCGATCAGGGCAAGCCCCGCGCCGATGAGGGCCATGCCGGCGAAGTGCCTCGGTTCCAGGCGTTCGCCCAGGAACGTCGCCCCGAGCAGGATGGCGCTCACGGGAATCAGGAACGTGACCAGAATGACGTTGGTGGCGCCTGCGCGCGCCAGGATGCGGAAATAGAGCAGATAGGCGAAGGCCGTCGAGACGAGAGCGAGGCCGAGCATCGCCGCGATGGTGCCTCCGCCCGGCCAGGCGCTTTGCCAGGGACGCTCGACGAGGAGGGCGAGCGGCACGAGGATGATGCTCGATGCGGTCACCTGCCCGGTCGCGGTCACGAGCGGTTCGACGCCCATGGTCTTGAAGCGGCGGCCATAGACGCCCGCAAAGGCATAGGACACGGTGCCGGCGAGCACGGCCAGTTGCGCGAGAACGTTGAGCCCGAGCGAGGCCAGCGCATCGGTGCCGATCATCACGGCGACACCGGCGAACCCGACCACGACGCCGGAGAGGCGCGGGCCCGTCAGCCTCTCGTCCCGCGTGAGGCCGTGCGCGACCAGCACGGTGAAGAGCGGCGTTGCGGCGTTCAGGATCGCGGCCAGCCCGCTCGCGATATGGCCCTGCCCCCACACCATGAGGGTGAAGGGAATCGCGTTGTTGAGGATACCCATGCCGAAGAAGGCGCGCCACATCGCGGCGTCGCGCGGCAGGGGCGTGCGCGTGACGATGAGCACCGCATGGAGAGCGAGTGCCGCAAGGCCCACGCGCAGGGCCACGATCGTCAGGGGGCGGAGTTCCGCGACGGCGATTCCGACGAAGAAGAACGATCCGCCCCACACCACGGAGAGCGCGATCAGCATCGCCCATTCGCGCGGACCCATCTGGGCTTTCACGGCTGCGCTCATGTCCCGATCCCCGGCTCCCGATCGGCCGGAACCGTCCGGCCGATCCGGTCCTGCGATGCCAGGGCGCGGAACCCGGCGCCACCCGATTTCTGACGGACGTTCAGGGCTCCGCCGACACCGCCCGGGTCCGGGCGGGACGCGCTACCACGGGCAGGGATCCCGTTGCCGCGACATCGAGATCGGCCGAGGGCCAGCGGGACGAGGGGATGGCGAGCCAGGCCGCGAGGCCGAAACCCGCCGCCACCGTCAGGAGGCCCATCATGCGCCCGAGCACGGCGAGGTTCGGGGTGCCGGGCCGCGTGCCGTGCCGGGCGAGGCGGCGCGAGGGGGAGACGAGGGCGCGGTCGGATCCCGGGCGGAAGGCGGGGGCGAGCCGCGCGGCCCCATGGGAGCGGGCGCGATCGGAACGTGGGCGGTGAGCGGGTGCTGACATGGCGCCATTCTCGGGAGACGTCGCCCGCGCATTTCAACCCGGGAATGCCTGATACCGCTTTAACGAGAATGGTGAACGGAATCTGCACGCGCTGCGGGCTCCCCGGCGGCATAAGAAACGGTTCACGTCGATTCGAAGTGGCCCTCCGCCTTTACCGCCCCGTTAAGCCGCGCCGCCCTTTTTAAGCCGGCATGAAGCGCCGGGGCACAGGGCCTGCCCACCGCGCATGAGGACGAAGGCCCCGGGAGGCCAGGATGGTTTGGGATTGCGGCGAGCCGTTCTCGTGGCAGCGGGAGGCATCGGAGCGGGTTCACCGGTGGGCCGCCCTCGTGGCGCTCGCCTCGCCTCTGATCGGCGTCGCGATTCTGGTCGCGGTGCTGGGCGCCGCCTGACGGATCCGCCCGGGCCGCCCCGCCGGCATCCTCCTTCGTGGCCGACTTCACGGCATCCGCCCGAGCCGAGTGCCCGCCGCGCCAACCCCGGCCCTTTTTCGTAACCTCATCCGAGCGGCCAGACCAGGAGTATCAGCGGGGTCCCGACGAGCACGACCATGATCGACAGAGGCAGGCCCAGGCGCCAGTAATCTCCGAACCGGTAGCCTCCCGGCCCCATCACCAGCGTGTTGCACTGGTGACCGATGGGGGTGAGAAAATCGCAGGCCGCGCCCACCGCCACAGCCATCAGAAAGGCGTCCGGCCGGTAGTTCAGCTGCGTCGCGAGGCTCGCCGCGATCGGCGCCATCACGAGCACGGTGGCGGCGTTGTTGAGGAAGGGCGTCACCGCCATGGCGGCGACCATCACGAGCACGAGCGCCCCGGTGGCGGGCAGCATCTGGGAGAGCTGCGAGAGCCAGCCCGCGATGAGCTCCGTGCCTCCCGTGGTGCGGATCGCCTCCGAGACCGGGATGAGCGCGCCGAGCATCACGAGGAGCGGCCACTCGATCGTCTCGTAGGCCTCGCGCAGGCTCAAGGACCCCAGCATGACGAGCAGCACCGCCGCGCCGAAGAACGCGATGGTGATCGGCAGGACATCGAAGGCGACGAGCGCCATGGCGGCCCCGAGCACGCCGATCGGGATGAGGCTGCGCCGCGAGACGCCGAGGCGGATGTCGCGCCCGGCGAGCGGCAGGGCGCCAAGCTCCCGCAGGGTTTCCGGCAGGCGCTTCAGGTTGCCCTGGAGCACGACCACGTCGCCCGAACGCAGGGTGATGGTGCGCAGACGCTCCGTGAAGCGCTGTCCCCGGCGGCTCACCGCGAGAAGATTGACGCCGTGGCGCTGGTAGAGCTGCAGACGCTCCGCCGATTGATCGACGAGGAGGGAACGCGGCCCGACCACGGCTTCGATCACGCCGATCTCGTCCGTGGCCTCGTCGGTCGCGATCTCCCGGTCGTCCCGTGTGAGCTTGAATCCTGCCCGTGCGACGGCCCGTTCCAGGGCCGCCGGATCGCCTTCCAGCATCACGGTGTCGTTCTCGCGGATCACCGCGTCGGGGAGCGGTTTGGCGCTGCGGTCGTTGGCGCGGATGATGGAGGCGACCCTCACTTCCGCCTCGGCCAGGCGGTGGATGTCCGCCACCGTCTGGCCCACGAGTTCGGAGGTCTTCGGGACTTTCGCCTCGGTGACGTAATCCTTGATGTCGACGGCTTCGTCGAGGGACGCGGCGGCGCGGCGGCCGCCGGGGATGAGCCGGTAGCCGAAGGCCAGGAACGCAACGCCGACCGCAGCGATGCCGAGCCCCACGGGGGTGAAATCGAACATCCCGAAGGGCTCGCCCGTCATCTCTTCCCGGACGCGGGAAACGATGATGTTGGGCGAGGTGCCGACAAGGGTGACGAGGCCGCCGAGGAGCGAGCCGAAGGCCATCGGCATGAGGAGGTTGGAGGGCGAGGTCCCGGTGCGCCGGGCCATCTGAAACGCCACGGGGATCATCAAGGCAAGCGCCCCGATGTTCTTCACGAAAGCGGAGAGCACCGTCACCGCGAGCACGAGCACCACGACCTGGATTTGCGCGGTGCGCATGAAGGGGGCGACCCGATTCAAGGCCGCTTCCATGACGCCCGATTTCGACACCGCGGCGCTCACGAGAAGTGCGCTTCCCACGATGATCACGATGTCGTCGCTGAACCCCGTGAACGCCTCCTTGGCGGGCACGATGCCGGTGAGCACCGCGGCGAGGAGCGCGAGGGCTGCCACCATGTCGTAGCGGATCCGCCCCCACACGAAGAGGCCCATCATTCCGGCGACGATCGCGAAGGCGAGGGCTTGCTGAAGATCCACTTGCTGAAGATTCATGGGAGCTCACGCTTGCGCCGCGTTCCATCGGCGTGGAGCGACAACGCCGGACGGACGGGGTTGATCCTCAGCTGGGCCCACGCGACGGGACGCGGGAACGCGGGATCGGAGCCGACCAGCATGGTGCGCGTGGGCCTCGGTCGGCACCTCCCTCTCCCGCCGGCGGCAAGAAGCGGATGCACCTTCGCCCTCGCCACCGTGTTGGTGCGAGGCATGGGCCTTGGGTCTCCTGATCTCCTGGGGAGAGCGGGAGGCGCATGAGCCTGCTCCCGGGCAGGAGCCGGCAGGGGGTAGTGGGTGTAGCCTGCCAGAGAGCAGACCCACACCGCCTCCCGCTCGACGCGGCTCTGCGGCGATCCGGCGGGGCGCTCCAGGGCTTCCGTCAGCAAACCCGAGGGTTCACGAGGTTGCCCCTTACGGTGCTCCCCGGCACGGCTCCCCTCTGCAGAGGAGCGAGCCCCGCGACGTCC